>Ga0172373_10001573_pt1 | contig 36891 bp, 35 predicted proteins | sample Lak10m_2_FD_114546 | JGI IMG/M metagenome (GOLD analysis project Ga0172373, IMG submission 114546) | Freshwater microbial communities from Kabuno Bay, South-Kivu, Congo - kab_092012_10m | ecosystem: Environmental > Aquatic > Freshwater > Lake | place: Democratic Republic of the Congo...
CCCTCGATCATCATATGCGGTCGTGTCTATACAACCCCAAGCAACTTAACGCGAGAAAAAATCGGCACAAAAGGACACACCCTCCAAATTCTGCAATCCCCCGCGTAAGTGAATGGTTACACAGGATAGCGGAAAGACGTTGACACGGTCGCCGGCCCAGTCTTATAATTAAAAATTCATGGGGCTGTAGCTCAGCTGGGAGAGCGCTTGAATGGCATTCAAGAGGTCAGGGGTTCGATCCCCCTCAGCTCCACCATCAAAACAACTAGCAGACTCGCATAATGACCGCCGAATCGGCGGTTTTTTTTCCTCGCTGGGATCGTGCGTAATCGCGCGCGGTCGCCAACGCTGGTCGATTTCTTGCGACCGGATCACTGTGAAAGCGCTCTGAAGAACTCCGGCAACATCCGAGCGCGGCCGACGACTTTCATGATTCGTTGCGCCCAAAAACCGGGGCATGAAAATTCCTATGAAAACGCCGGTAGCGCCGGCATCTTGCCGGTATTCTACACGGCGTTTTCATGCTTCGTTGTGGCGATTCTCGCCATGAAAAGTTCGTTTCAGCGGAACGTCTTGGAAAGGGGCCGCCGTTTTTTCTATAATAAGCTGTACCATCGGAGGAACCATGCCTGAACCTATGCCGTCAGCTAGACGAATAGCCTCCGGGATCGATCAGCTGGACCGAATTCTGGGAGGACTTCTCATCGGTGACAACGTACTCTGGTACGATGATACCGGAAGCCTTGTATGGCCCTTTTGCTTTAACCTGATACAGGCATCGCAAACCCAGAACAAGACGCTCATATATGTCAGTTTCGACCGATCCCCGCGCAGTCTTCTGGAAAAACTTGGTCCCTTGGCCGAAAACCCATCCCTCACTATCTTGGACTGTTTTACCTGGGGTAAGGGTGAAGGATCAGACGTCTTTCTTAAGTTTTACTATGAAGCACGACCCGATTGGCCGTGCCGCATAATCCGTGTTGATGACCCGAAGCGGGTTAGCCAGGTTATGGACGTCATTTATGGGCTGATATCCACCTCTGACGAAGACGTACGACTTGTTTTCGAGAGCATCACCGGGATGCAGGAGCTTTGGGGCAGCGAAGACCAGTTCCTGAGTTTCTACGCTCATTCGTGCCCGCGGCTCTACGAACTGAACACTGTCGCGTACTGGATCATCGTGAAGGAGGCGCACTCGTCGAAACTGAGGGCGCGCATCAATCAGATTGCGCAGGTGGCTATCGAGCTTTCCATTAAACGAGGCACGACGTTTCTGAACATACTGAAGGCGGACCGACGCGGCACCGAGAACCTTCACAGGCCGTTCAAATACTGGACCAAGGAATCGGCCGTTTCCTTTGAGGACGAGGCCGGCGCTTCGGGGAAACTGGAATTCGGCCACAGGCTCAAAGAACTTCGGTCCAAGAGAGGATTCTCTCAGGGTGAATTGGCGAGACTGGTCGGCGTCACCCCAAGCACGATCTCGCAGGTGGAAAGCAACTTGATTTACCCGTCTTTGCCCGCTCTGGTCAAAATGGCCGAAGTCTTGTCAGTGGATGTGAGTTCGTTCTTTCAAAAGGGGGCTCCGGCTCAGAAGATTGTCTTCTCGTCGGCCGACTCGCTCGCCATCAAGCTGCCGGATATTCCTGGCGACGTCGTCACCGCTCATATATTGACGCCAGTGGTGTTTGACGCGAAAGTGGTGCTCTATCTGCTTGAAATCAAACCGGGGAAAAGACTTTCTCGCCACTTTTTCGGCCACAAGGGCGAAGAAATCGGGTACCTTCTGTCCGGCAGATTGGAAATGACCGTCTCAAGCACGGTTCACAAGATGAAAACGGGGAACACGGTGCATCTCTCCGCACAGAGCCCGTCTCAATGGGTGAATCCCGGTCCGGGAGTCGCACGGCTCCTGTGGTTGTCCACTGGATAAGAAGAGGAGCCCCGCTGGTGCCGCCTTGTAGAGGCTGTCTCAAAACTCCACGATGGGCTCCAATCGTGCCACGATGGACCGTAGGGGTGGGGTTTATCCCCGCCCTTTTTCCCAGACCTCGCGAGGCGGGCGGGGATAAACCCCGCCCCTACATTGACTTTCCGCGCGCGGAGCCAATGAGGCACGAAGTCCTTTCCGCACTGCGCAGCGTCTGGGATGTTAGAGGCATGCCACGATTTCATGCAACCTTCGACATTTGAGAAAGTCTCTGTACGCCTGCCCTCGGTTTTCAAGCGTGCAGAATCGAGAACTCGGTGGAGCCTAGGGGGCCGGGTCCGCCCCCAAGTTAACGGGGAGTGCGCCTCTAAAGGCGGAATGTAATGAGCGACCGGAATGCCTCCTACGCGAAGTTCGTCCTGTTGTCAGAAACAGAAGAGGCATCCGGTCGTCTCGCAGCTTCGATTGCGCCCTGAAATTAGTGCCCTCCGGCAATGCGGACCGATGCTCGGCCGTTTCCGCTTATGATCTCTTCCACCAACTGCTGGTCGGATTCCATCACGTAGGGTATACCGGTCACATCCGATGCTTCTCGGGTGAGTGAAACGAGGTCGTCGCGGTCAATGTACCGGAGCGAGAATTTCCTAGCACCGGCCATGAGCTGCTGCAAGCCTTGTTTGAGCCGGTCTACATATGAGTACATGCCGATGGCGCCGGCCGGAAGTCGCTTGAAATCGGATCCGAATCTTTCTTTCAGTTGAGCGCCCACAGCGAACAGGTTCAGGAATACCTGCTCGCTGTCCTGGGTTTCTTCCTTCTGGCCTTTCTCCAGTGCGGTTTTGCCGCCGTTTTTTCCGACCATGGCCGCGGCCATGAGTGCGCGCCCAAGACAGATGGCTTTCACGAAGGGAGCGCCAAGAGCAAGTGCCTTGAAGATATGATCCTCCAAGCATAATCCGCCGGCAATGGCGATGGGCGGCACGTAATCGCCCTGAGCCCTCAGCTGTTCACACATCCGATAGGTGAGGGCTTCAAGATAGACCGTGGGGATGCCCCATTCATTCATCATTCTCCAGGGGCTCATACCGGTGCCGCCCCCTGCCCCATCTATCGTCAAGAGGTCTATTCCAGCGTTTGATGCGAACCTTATTGCACGAGCCAGGTCTGCGGGCCGGTACGCTCCGGTCTTGAGTGTCACGTACTTGGCCCCGATTTTTCGCAGTCTTTCGACTTCGCGGTAGAAACCCTCTTCGGTAACCATGCCCAGGCGGGAATGTCTCTCGAATTCAGTGATTCCGCCACTGGCAAACGCTCGTTCCGCGGCCTGACTCGAGGGATCGGGAAGCACTATGTAGCCACGCTGCTGTAGCTGCCGGGCGCGTTCCATAGTGGACAATTTCACTTCGCCCCCGATGTCCTTGGCCCCTTGACCCCATTTAAGCTCGAAGATCTCGATCCCTAGCTTTTCGATCACGTATTCCGGGACGCCCAGATTCGTGTCCTCCACATTCGCTTGGACGATGATGCCTCCCTTTCCGTCGTACCACTGCCTGAAGGCATTCACGCGTCTCTCCATTTCCGGCGATCGGACTATTCGGCCGCCTTTCAGTTCGGCCTCCTTGTCCATTCCGCAGATATTTTCGCCGGCAACAACGATGATCCCGGAAATGGCCGCGCCAATGGCGATATCCTCCCAGTTGACTCGCGCGATGCGAGTGGACCCTACTGCGCCTGTAAAGACCGGAAAGTCTAGCTTAATGCTCCCGTCTCTTCCGACCACGGCCCCGCAATCTACGGCAGGAAAGGTGGCCACGTCCGGATTCGCGTCTATCCCGTGGGCGCCGACGCACGTACCTTGGATGTTGAAGTGCGAGTAATCGAGGGGATAGTCCTTGTCCGCGCCGGCGGTCACCTTGCCATAAGGCTGGGGATAGATAGTTTCACGGCCTCGGATTGCGGACCGACCGATTTCGCACGTACCGGGGCATCCGTCCAGGCAGGTCACGCACATTCCTGAAACGGGAGCCGGCTCCACGCGTGTTCTGGTTTTCGTAGCAGCACTTCTATTAGGCTTGCTAAACGACATGACATACCTCCCACCTTCCCTATGATATCTTCCCGACGGTATCGGTACTTCCCAATCTTTTGTCGGAGCGATCCATTTCAGTATGCTCTGCGTCACGATTTCTTCGTGATCAGTGCTTCTGCTTATTAACGTCTAGTCATTAGCGGTCCTTACTTCTTTTGTCAACGAATTTTCGACAATCATGGTAACCATTCACTTACGGGGGAAACCACTGCAATAGCGGTCCCGAACGGGGTAAACCGTGAATAGTCACGCTGTAGCGTGATTCACCCTACGGAAACGAGCATTTGAGGTGAGTTCTTCGGACCCTGAAGGGGTCGGCTCGCACACTGTAATTGGCCGACTCCAGGGTCCGAAGAAGGAATGGGCCGGTTTCCGTGGGCTGAAACCAGCCGGCTATTCACGTTACGCCCTTCGGGCGAAGACCATCTCCAGAAGTGCGGATTAACAAACTTTTGAGGCTTTTCCGCACGTAGCTGAATGCTTCCAACGCCCACCAGTTTCGCTTGTCTTATTCCCATCGATCTGTTATCAGTAGTGCTAAGATCAGGCCGGGAGAATTCACCAGGGGACTGCTATGGAAGGTATCTTCGTGAGAACCGTCGAGGAACTGGAGGCCGCTCGACTAACGCGATCGCATCCGAACATCATCATCGAGGGAGAGCTGGCGAACAATCTGATCATTTCAGGAATGGTGAGCCTGAAATCCGATCAGCGGAACCGCGAGGGCCAGGTGTCTCAAGTCAAATCCGTCAACTCGCATCTGTATCCGGTCTACCGGATTCTTTTGGAACTCAGCCGTACGCATTGTTTTGAGGTCATGGACGACAGCGGCCCGAAGCGAATCAAAATGTACCCTCGGCCTTTCTGTCGTCGTGAGGGTAATTGATCGGCGGCCTTAGTGCTCTATGGGGTAAATGCGGTCACGTGTTCCGGACAGTATCGGTGGGACAGGCATCTTGCCTGTCATTCCGTTTTGGACAGGCAAGATGCCTGTCTCACCAATCAGTGATTTGACCCTTTTTCTCATTATCCTCGCCCCGGGACGCGTTACCGTAGTTGCGAAATTGAGCACTTAGTCGTTTCCCGCTCCACTGGGATGGTTCGAGCCGGGACTTACGGCGAAGACTCCGACCACTTGCTGACGTGCGGCGCGCTGACCCGATTCTTCTTCGATTCCCGTCCCTACAACGCATATCGCATCGGTCGACTCCTCACTTTGCCCAGTAGATTGGGTGCAAGGTATCTGTGGACCGATCTACTAGCCATTCTGCATAAGCTCAAGCGCCCCGTATCGGACGTCTCGTGTCCGATTTTTTGTCAGAGCCCGCGAATTTCGTGTGTAACCGGAACGGTCGATGGGGTATAATTGAAGTACCATATTCCGTATCAGATCCGAGCACCGGCCGCGCGTACGACGCACATACACCGAACACTCATCCGCCACAATTGCTCCCCCCGTTCAACGCGATGTGCGGCTAGGGTGGCTCGAATCGCTGGACCGATTAGTCTTTGGAGTCGCCATGTCCGCCGTCCTACCTCGCACGCGCACGGCACCCGGCATCTGTGGTGCCCTGCTCATATTCGTTGCGCTCGCTTCTGCGACATGCTGTTGGTCCAAGGAAATCAGAATCGGAATGTCCGCAGCCTTTACCGGTCCGACACGCGGCCTCGGAATTGAGCTGTACCGCGGAAGCACGGCCTATTTATCTCACGTGAACGAAACCGGCGGGGTATTCGGCCACAAAATCAATGTGATAGCTTACGACGACGGGTACAATCCGGTGCCCACCATTCGCAACACCATCCGGCTTGTGGAGGACGACGACGTCTTGCTGCTTTTCGATTACGTCGGCACCCCCACCGTGACGAGAATGCTGCCGCTCCTCAAGATCTATGGCGGCCAGCGCGAGCTCTTCCTCTTCTTTCCTTTTTCGGGCGCGCAACCGCAACGCGTTCGTCCTTACGGCGAATACGTATTCAACCTCAGAGCCTCGTACAGTCAGGAGATCGACTCGCTCGTGGATTACCTCATATCACGGGGAAGATCCCGTATAGCGGTGTTCTACCAGATCGACGCGTACGGGCGCAGCGGGTGGGAGGCAGTTCACAAGAGCCTTGCCAAGAAGGGTTTGCGAGTAGTCGGCGAGGCTACGTACTATCGCGGCACGACTTATCAGGCCGACATGAAAGCCCAGGTGAAAACCATCAGAAATTCCAGTCCTGACTCGATCATCTCCATCGGAGCGTACGAGGCTTGCGCGGCGTTTATACGAGACTCCCGAGACGCGGGGTTGAACGTTCCGATCGCTAATGTCTCATTTGTGGACAGTGAGAATAAGCTCAAGCTCTTGCTTAAGACTGGTCAAGAAACCGGGCGCGACTACACCGTCAACCTCATCAATTCCCAGGTCGTGCCGAGCTGCGAGGAAACTGAGTTGCCGGCGGTCGCCCAATACCGACGCCTCATCACCCAATACGACGTGATGCCCGCCAAGAGCCTGATACGACAGGATTATGAACCGCACAAATACAGCCCGGTCAGCCTCGAAGGCTTTCTCAATGCCAAGCTGCTCGTAGAGGTTCTCAAGAGGCTTGGGCCCAATTTCCATCCCAAGTCGGTCAAGGCCGTGGTCGAGGGAATCAAGGATTACGACCTGGGCATAGGGGTGCCCGTCAACTTTGGTCCCGACAGACACCAGGGACTGGACGCAGTGTTTCTCACCACCGTAGAGCAAGGACGGTTCGTGCCCATTCCTGAGCAAACGGGCCGGGAGCAATAGCCATGTCAAAATTGTTCAAGAAAACTCTCATGATGGTGATTCTTCTGTTTGGCGTAATCGCGACCATTATCTCGGCCTATGCGGGATGGATCCTCTACAACAGGATCATTGACGAGTACAAGAGCAAGGCCATCGCAATCGCCAACAACATGGCCCAGTCCAGCTTGGAGATTATCCTCAACCGGGACGCGTCCACGATCCAGTCGATCGTCGATCAGTATACCGAGATCGAAGGATTGTCGTATGTCGTGGTGGTTTACAAGAACGGCGAAATCTTGAGCCACACATTCGCTCCCCATGTTCCGTACGAACTGCTCCGAGAGATAGAAAGGCCAAGAGAGAATAAGGACGACGTCGTCGTGACGAACGTTCGGCTTAAGAATCAAGGGGCTTTTCTGGACATATCATCGCCGATTCTCTCCGGCGTCGGCGGCTATGTCCACATCGGGATGGATTTGGACGGCGTGCGAGACTACATCTGGAAGACCATCATCAAGCTGCACCTCGCGACTTTCTGTCTCTTTCTTGTTACAGTCGCCATCGCATTCGTGCTGACCAACAAGATCTCACGACCGCTCATCGAACTTACCCATTACGCCGATAAGGTCGCCAACCGAGACTTCTCCGCGGTGATCGATATTCAGTCGAAGGACGAGGTTGGCATGTTGGCCAGGACCATGACCAATATGGCCAATGAAATCGAAACGCGAATGTCCACATTGGAGCGCGAGGTCTCCGACGCGACCCAGGAATTGCAGGACACGCTCGCATTTGTGTCGGCCATTGTCGAAAACCTAGCGGACGGGCTGCTGGTCATGGATCCTGACGGAAGGATCAGCAGCTCCAATGCAGCCCTGGTCGACATCCTGGAACTGGATCACAATCCTCGAGGCGAAAGCGTCCGCGCGCTGCTCGGGAGCGCGGCTGCGGATTTCCTTTACCAGAAGGGGCGCGAGCTGGCCAACACATATGGCGGGACGCGGCCCGACTTCGCGCGGCCGGATACCTCGTACCACCAGTCGAGGGATGAATCCAGGATCGGCAACACAGCTGAACTTACTGCCACCAGAGCGGATGGCAGCCGCTTTCCTGTCGAGTTGTCGGCATCCGCGGTCAACATGCAGGGTGTCTGGTACACGATCGGAATTGTCCGCGATATTACGGTTCGAAAACGCGCCGAAGAAGCTCTAAGACTGAGTGAGGAGAAGTATCGCGGAATATTTGAGCACGCGGTTGAAGGCATTTTTCAGACAGACGCCCGCGGTCGTTGGGTGAACGCGAACCCTGCATCAGCGTACATTCTTGGCTACGATTCTCCCGAAGAGCTTCTCCACACCAGCAAGAAGCTCGGCGAGGCGATTTATGTAGACCAATCACGGCTCGAGGAGTTTATTCGGTTGATGCAGGACGGACAGATCGTCCACGCCTTCGAGATCGAGATGTACCGCAATGACGGGACGCCGATATGGGCTTCCTTGCACGCACGGCCGATCCGCAATGAAATAGGCGACCTGCTCTCCACAGAGGGAATCATCCAGGATATAACCGAGCGAAAACGAGCTCAGGAAGCCCTTCTTGAAAGTGAGCGCCGATATCGGGACTTGTTCGATATTTCGGCAGACCCGATGATCGTGCATCGGGAAGGAAAAATCCTTTTCGGCAATCAGGCGGCCGCTGACTTTTTCCGGGTCGGGCTTGCAGAAATGCTTGCCGGCTTACCCGTTATCGACTCGGTCCATCCTGATTTCCGCGAAACCGTCGCGCGGAGGATTTCGCAAGCAGAAAGCTCTGGCGTATCTTCCGATTTCGCCGAGGTCGAGTTCCTCCGGGCAGACGGGTCTGCGGGATACATGGAATCCGTCGAGGTACCAATTTGGTACAAGGGCGAAAGAGCCGTTCTAACGCTGGGTCGTGACATCACCCAACGCAAAGAAGCCGAAGAAGCCCTCCGCACCAGCGAGGAACGGTTCCGTACCATTTTCGAGATCGCGCCGGACTGTATTTTTCTGAAAGACACCGACCTGCGATACACGCACGTGAATCCTGCAGTAGAGACCCTTCTCGGTTTTCCTGCAAGCGACATCATAGGAAGGCACGCGGACGATTTGTTCGGAGAAGAAGCCGCAAGCCATATTCGGGAAGGCGATCTCAGGGTGCTCGCTGGTGAGACAATCGAAGACGAGCACACTCGGCCGGTCCGCGGCATGTATCTCACCTTCCATGATATCCGTACACCTCTGAGAAACAGCGCCGGCGCGGTTGTCGGAATTTGCAAGTTTTCCCGCAATATTACCGATAGGAAGGGAGTGCTTCAGCCTACTCAGTTCACCGACCGCGAGTACAAGTCCCCCGCCATGATTGCCACTCTCGAGCAAGCGCGCCGCGCCGCACAAAGTGACGGGATTGTCCTCCTCCTCGGCGAAAGCGGCAGCGGAAAGGACTATCTGGCGCGCTGGATCCACTCGAAGTCCAAACGCTCCGACGCACCGTTCTTTTCTCTCAACTGTGCCGCCATATCACGAGAGCTTGCCGAATCTGAGTTGTTCGGGCACGAACGTGGCGCGTTCACCGGCGCGGTCACCAAAAAGAGAGGCCTTTTGGAGCTGGCGGAAGGTGGCACTCTTTTGCTCAATGAAATAGGCGAATTGCCTTTGAGCTTGCAGTCGAAGCTCCTCACTTTCCTCGATACGCGTTCGTTCACAAGAGTGGGCGGCGAAAAGGACATTCGAGTCAACGCGCGCCTGATCGCAGCTACGCATCGCAACCTGGATACCGAAGTGGCAGAAGGCCGATTCCTCGAAGCCCTTTACTATCGTCTCAACGTATATACCGTGCGAGTTCCGGCCCTGCGCGAGCGACTTGACGACATCCCTCTCGTCGTCGACGAAATACTGTTCAACCTTGCCATCGAGATGCGCCTCACCCAGGTGCCTGTGCTTGACCAGCAGGACATCCGCAGACTCCAGTCGTACACGTGGCCCGGCAATCTGCGAGAACTCCGCAATGTCCTCGAACGTGCGGTAATTCTGTCTCCCGGGTCTAAGGTAGACTTGGTGCTGCCTTCCCTGGCGGCCTCGCCGAACGAATGGGCGTACGAGGTTCGATTCCGGGACACACAGATGCTTCCGGACATTCTCGATGACGTCACCCGAAACTTGTGCAAAGAGGCTCTCCGCCGAGCCGAAGGGAACAGGAAGCACGCGGCGACCCTACTGGGGATTTCACGTCAGTCTCTGTACCGTTACATGAAGACGTACGGTTTTGTCGCGGAAGAGAACACTCGCAACTGACACCTCTGTCCAGAATTGGGAACGCAAATATTGCTAGTTGTCCATGATCTGTTACAATCGGATCGCGGATAACATACTGACTTTACTAGAACGGGCTGTCAGGATGTACCACGACTGAGCAGTGCCAGCTATTGGTACACTTCGTCTGTTGCGGACACGCGAGCATTCCAACCCCGTAACTGATTGACCTTCCCACCTTTTTCCCTTGTCCTTCCACTTTTGGACACTTTGGCATCGGAATTGCTCATGGTGATGAGTGAGACGCGTATGCCGGCCCGTGCGTGTGACAGAAATAGTCCGATTCTCGGATGAGAGTCGTTTGTTTGCGTGTCAGCGCAACGGGAAGGGTCAACGATGGGCATACGAATCGCGGCAGTGGGCTTCATAATGTTGTTGTTGTGCACTGCGTCCGGACTGGACGCACTTGCCGACAGCGCCGCATTGAACCCCTCCGCGTTGGGAACGGTTGGGTTCCGATTCGGAGGCAACGACGAACAGCGAGGTTATCTGGGAATTTCACCGGATGCGCAACTTTCTCTCGCTGAGATTAAGGCCGATCGCCTCATCATCGTAGTTTTTAATGTGTTTTGCGCGATCTGCCAGTCAGACGCTCCAGTTTTGAATTCCGTCTACGATGTGATCGAGGGCGACACAAAACTTAAGGGAAAGACGAAACTGCTGGGCATCGCCACCGGCAACACGGACGCAGAGGTCGAGCAGTTCCAGCAAAAATATCAGGTGCCTTTCCCGCTCGTTGCGGATCCGGATTTCGATCTCGAGCGGGCAATTCCGGAGAATTTGCGGACGCCAATGATCATCATTGCAAGAAACGCGGACGGTAAAGCTCTTCAAGTCGTCAAGACGCATTTCGGCGCGGTCGCGCGTGTAGCGGATCTGCTCGCCGAACCTGCGACAAGCGCCAGGATCGATGGAGCGCACGTTCGCTCGCCCAAAGAGTAGAGCTGCCAGTCACCGGACCGGATGCGGTCACGGCTGAGACCATTGAGAGATCGGAGGTTCGAGCACATCACAAAATCGCAACGCCATTGATTCCGGGCTGACCGGCCTGGAGAGAGGAGGCATTCGGACATGAAAGCCGCCGAGACGCCACTGACGAAAATGGCAGAGAAAGTCGGAGCAATGACCTTTCTGGTGTGGACGTTCGTTATCGGCTTGGGCGGGTTCCTCCTTATGTGCGGAGTTGCCTACGCCATCGTGACTGAGAATTTGGCTCTAGGCATAGCGTGCGGTGTGCTGTTGGTCGCGCCGTCCGTATTGGGGTTCGTGTGGGTCCTGACGACGGGCGCCTCTTTGGTGCAGGAAACCCAGGTGCACGAGGCTGTGGTTCGCGAAAGCGATAGTGCCTCGGGCACGACACCGCACCGGACGTTGCTCGCATCCGGAAAGTCGGCCTCGCATGATTAGGCCGAGGTTTTTCGGCCTGGGTGAGGCGACAGGACGGGCCGCTACAACAGAGGGCGGTCCAGTCGGAGAACGCATTGAAGCCGTGCCGCGGGCTATGTTCGAGGGCACGGTGAGCGATGTTCCTCAAGAATTGTTCGGCATAGGAGCTGTATTGTTCACTACGTAGCAAGAGTCTTTACGATAGTCGGCATTTGATCCTTCGACCATCATTTCGCCGACACACCGAGGCGCCACTCATACCACAAAAAGGCCGGTGCGATGTCTCCGCAGGTTAACTGCACGCACTTTGGTATGGGCGGCGCCTCCTTTTTGTGCAGTACGTCTGTTTTTTCAGGTGTCGTGAATTGACAAGACTAGTAAATCGATTCGGAAATGTCTTCACTTGTTCGTCATCCACGGCCTTGGGTAGGGGCGGGTCTCAGACCCGCCCCTACAAAGCATATCGCGTTGTTCAGTTCCTCACGTCGTCTCCGGCAAGGTGGTAAGCTACCGACGAAACGATCTACTGGCGCTCTTCCACTTCCGCATATGAACCTTTCGCATCCATCTGTGTCCCATCATGTCAGAGAGCTGAAACGCGAGCTTCACCGAAACCTTTGAAGCCGTGGCGGACTCAGAAGTTTTGCCTGTATTCGTGTTCCGGTTGAACGCACTGATAGGGGCGGTAATTGATCCAGCCTAACGTCACGGCTCCATGATTCAGCGAGAATCAGCCCATGACCCGGGCATATCGGAATTGGATATTGTTTTCTTCATCCCCGGAGCAAAGAAGCGCGGCAAGCTCCAATAAACAGCGCCTTCGAGGGAGGTCGCTATGGGAAATCACGCGTATCCAGGGCGACTGATATCGATCCTGCCCGCGATCATTCTTCTGATCGCAGCGTTTTGGTACATTGATGCCTATGCCATCTCCGCTGAGGCGGTCAGCTCCGTCGTCCCGGTTCAAACAGCCTCTCTTGAGGAGGTGCCGACAGCTCCCCAACCTGGCAATTCTGCCCCACTCCATGGCTTAGCCGTGGTGTGGACACTCCTTGGCGTGTTCGTCGGAGGCCTGGCTCTTAATCTTACACCGTGCGTGTATCCACTTGTCCCGGTCACGGTATCATTCTTTGCCGGCAGGGCAGGCGAAAGCCGCGGAAGACTTGTGGTCCACGGCGCACTCTACATTGGCGGACTTTCGGCCACCAATTCCGCGCTGGGCGTCGCGGCGGCATTCACGGGAAGCATGTTGGGCGCCGCGCTTCAGAGTCCGGTCGTGCTTGCAGTCGTTGCCGGGATAATGGTTCTCTTCGCGACGAGCCTTTTCGGTTTCTGGGACTTACGACTGCCTCAGGCCTTGACCAATGCAGCATCCCAGTCCTACGCGGGCTATTTCGGCACGCTGTTCATGGGGCTGACTCTCGGAGTCGTGGCAGCGCCATGCATGGGACCGTTCGTCATTGGATTACTCACTTGGGTGGCAAGTCTGGGCAGTCCTTGGCTCGGTTTTCTGATCTTTTTCACGCTCAGCCTCGGTCTGGGATTGCCGCTCTTTTTCCTCGCCCTGTTTTCGGGGAATTTGGACCGGCTGCCACACTCGGGCGAGTGGATGCTCTGGGTCCGTAAGCTTATGGGCTGGGTGCTGGTGGCGATGGCAGCCTACTTCATCCGGCCGTTGCTCCCTTCTCCCGCGGACACGGTTCTGCTAGCCGCAACAGCGCTAGCTGCGGGACTACATCTCGGGTGGCTCGATCGAACTCGTGCCGGTTTCCGGGCTTTCGGTTTCGTGAAGACCGCTGCGGGGGTCGTCGCGCTTGCCGGCGCAGGCTTCCTGATCGGAACGTCGTTGGCAGTCGTCCCTGCATCAACCGCGGTGACCTGGCAGCCATATTCCGATGATATCATGGAGTACGCGGCACGAAATCACAGGCCGGTAATTGTGGATTTTTCAGCGGAATGGTGCACCATCTGTCACGAACTCGATGAGATTACCTTTCGCAACCCGCAGGTGGTCAAAGAGTCCGCTGGAAACTTTGTCATGCTCAAAGTGGACCTTACCAACAAGCCCGAGCCGCCCCTCATGGAGTTGTTGAAGAAACACCAAATCCGAGGCGTTCCGACAGTTTTGTTCTTTGACGCTGACGGTCGGGAGCGTCCCGACTTGCGGCAGCTGGGGTTCGTTCCACCGGCGAAATTCCTCGAGAAGATGGCAGCGTTGCGAAAGCAGACGGCATCGGGGTCCTGAAACGGAAGTGTTTCCAAATAAGTGGCATCGGCAGGCTCTCAGGCCCGGCAGGGTACAGTCACCAACAGGAACCGCCCCATTCGCTGACTCTTCTCGACAGATGAGATGGGGTTTGGCATGCGTCTTTGTCACCCTCACCCCGGCCCTCTCCCAGAGGGAGAGGGAGACCTGTGAGCCGATTTCCGGTTCCCTCTCCCTCAGGGAGAGGGTTAGGGTGAGGGGTGATCGTGTTACGATGCCGCTCTTTGAACGGGTTTTGAGACAGGCTCCGCAGTGGCACCCGGAAGTCCCCTCGTGACCACTTCCGAGACCGCACATGCAGTAGAGCCGGCATCCGTGCCGGTCCTCGACGAACGGCCGGCAGTGACGCCGGCCCCACTAATCATCCCCGAACTCCGGAGAGAACGTACCTCACCGCACTTGCGAACAGGCCTACTACGCTTTTCTCTCAGCAATGAACGCAAGCCGCGCGGAGCACAATACAACGAGGACGGAACCGACGTTGTGCACGATTGCTCCCATGATTGGGGACAGAAATCCCCAGCCGCTCGCCAAGACGGCCACCGCGTTGAATATCAACCCGAACGCGACATTCCATTTGATTGTCAGAAGGGTGTTTCTCCCGAGCGATATGAGAAAAGGGACCTTGGATATGTCGTCGTTCATCAGAGCCACGTCGGCCGTTTCCAGAGCGACGTCCGTTCCCGCGGCCCCCATGGCGACACCCACGTTGGCCGTAGCGAGTGCAGGCGCGTCGTTGATGCCGTCGCCCACGAAGATAACTGTCTTGCCCGTTGCCTGGAAGTCCCTGATAACCTGAAGCTTATCTTGGGGCTTCTGATTCGACCAAGCGTCGGTCAAACCCACCTCGTCAGCGACGCGGCGAGCGCACTTCTCATGATCCCCGGAAACCATCCCGACACACTCGATGTTCAATCGTTTCAACTCACGAACGGTCTTCTGAGCCGAGTGGCGGACAGGGTCCGAAACCGCTATGACGCCGAGCGGACGCCGATCCTCGTACACGACTAACGGGGTAACTCCACTCTCCTTGAAATCTTCGACGCACTGACGCAGTTGAACCGGCAGCTGCATGCTGCCGCCCCCTATGTATGCGCTTCCCACTTCGACAATCCGGCCGTTGACACATGCCCGTACGCCCAATCCTATTTCCGCTACCATGTCTTCGGCCTTGGAAAGCGTTATCCTGGCATAGTAGGCTGCCTTGAGAACTGCGCGCGCCAACGGATGGGTGCTATTCTGTTCGACAGAAGCCGCGCATGCCAAAACGTCGTTTATGTCAATGCCATCAGCGGAAACGATGTCGTTGATCCGTGGTTCACCTCGCGTAAGGGTTCCGGTCTTGTCAAAAAGGACCACATTTGCGCGTCCCGCTTCTTCCAGGTACCGGCCGCCCTTCACGAGTATTCCCGCCTTCGCTGCCCGCCCTATCGCGGCGACAACCGCAGTTGGAGCTGCCAATATAAGGGCGCATGGGCAGCCGACGATAAGAACGGTGATGGCACGGGCTGCGTCTCCGGTTAACCACCAGGCCAGTCCCGCGCAACCTAAAATTGTGGGAGTAAACCACGCAGCATAGCGATCGATCAATCTCACGGACCGGGGCTTATAATCCTCCGCGGTTGAGACGAGCTTGATTACCTTTCCCAAGGTGGTATCTTCCCCGACCGATCTGGCCTCAACTTGGACGACGCCGGTTTGATTGAGTGTTCCGGCAAAGACCGCGTCGCCCGCTGCCTTCTCTTGAGGAATCGGCTCTCCCGTCATGGGTGACTCATCCACAGCGGTAGCGCCGTTCCTGATCACTCCGTCCACGGGTATTCGGTCTCCGGGCTTCACGAGAAGGATGTCCCCGACGTTCACCTTCGCCACGGAAACGGTAAGCTCCTTTCCGTCTGCAAGAATCGTCGCTGTTTCGGGATGGATATTGATGAGAGACCGAATGGCTTTGTGAGCCGCGCCGGTGGTAACCTGTTCGACAAGCGACCCCAGCACCATGACGAAACTAACCACCACCGCGGTCAGGAGCTCTCCCTGGAGGAGGCTGGCAATGATCGCAAGGCTCACCAGCTCGTCCACGTTGACTTTGCGCAGGAGCAGACCCTTGAGGGCTCCCCAAATGATGGGCAATCCGTTGATTGCGAGGGATGCCACGATAAGCGCCTGACCGATGACAGTCTCAGAGCCGTTTCCTTCATTCCAGAGATAACCTGCCAGACCCAGAAGGCCACCGACGGCGATCCTGTACATCTCGCCGGACCGTGCCAGCTCGCGATAAACCCCAAGGTGGGCGAAGCGTCCTATCATATGAAGTCCTTCATGCAGCAAGCTTGAGAATTACCTGCATGACCTGACGGATGAATCCGTCGTTGGTCGTGCTCGGTTTGGAATCTTATATTCATGCGCCTTCAAACAGGTGAAATGGCGGGCACGGAGGCCGGCCCCACTATGAAGGGTGGCGAGAGCGCCATTCTGAACCAGAAAAGTGCGAGACCATATTTACGAAATGGAACACTTAGTGTACTCCAACTGTCCGTCATTGTTAACGAAAAATACCGTCCAAAAGGCCACTTTCGACGGATGCGACGACGGCCGTCAATATGACCAGCAAGACTGTGGCCTCCACGATTTTTGGGTTCATCATGATCTCCTTTGCCACCTGCGGGCACGCCGCTCGACACGTTACCGGCGCTCATAAAGGTATTCCAGGTCGATTCCCGGATGTCGAGGGCCGATGAGGAGCAGATATCTGACGGAATCTCCTGTTCAATGCGCGATCAATCTTGACAGGCAGCCCGCTACTTATTAGTCTAAGCTTACCTACTTCGAGTAATCTGTCAAGCATATTCTTGTCGGCATGCACAAGCCGGTTGCGCGGGGAGCAAAGCATTTGTTCCACCGCGGAGCTCGTGGGTTCCATTTCGCAGTGAATGCTTGGCTTGCATCGTCTCCACACCTTGCTTTGCTCCTGTGCGTGTGCTATTCGTATCATTGAATCTGAACAATGAGCGAACCCCAGAATTTGAAAACCATTGTCCTTGCCTGTAACACCATTCGTGACGAGCTTGAGAAAGCAGCCACCGAGACGGATTGCCGGCACCCGTTCGTTTGGGTCGAATCCGGCCTGCATCTGGTTCCCGAGTCGTTGCGCAAACGATTACAGGAGGAGTTGGACCGCATCGACGGCTTCGATCGAGTGCTGCTCGCGTTCGGCTTCTGCGGAAATGCGGTGGCCGGGCTTACTACAGGATCGTACGAGCTGATCTTCCCCAAGGTGGATGATTGCATAACGTTGCTTCTCGGGTCCAAGGAATGCCGGGAACAGTGCTTTCGTCAGGGCGGCGTATATTTTCTCACAAAGGGTTGGCTTGACGGCGAAGCCAATATATGGACCGAATACCAGTCGGTCCTTGCCCGCTTCGGACCTGACCGCACGGAGAGGATCTATCGGCGGATGCTCGCACATTATCGCACTTTGGGACTCATCGATACCGGCGCGTACGATTTGACCGACCTCCTGCCTTATGTACAGGACATCGCGGCAACGCTCAAACTCGAGCCCAAAGTCCTCCCCGGTTCCGTGGACTATCTCAAGAACCTGCTCACCGGACCGTGGAACGATATTGATTACGTGACCATTCCGCCGTTCACCACGGTCGAGCTGTCTCATTTGGGTTTCGATTCGCTCGCACGTGTCGCCGGGGTCCAGGGTGTGATGTGATACCACGCGCATCCGAACCAATAGGGCAGCCAGATGCCTCCTCCGCTTCGGACGGCAAGTCTTACTCCGCATCGGAGGCATGTTGGCTGCCCACCGCAATTACCTCTTTGAAAGCTCAAGGACATGAGTCGTGAGTTGCCTTCGCGGGAAGTCCTCTTTGTCGGCCGGGACCTCACTATCGAGGCCGAACCGGAAGAAACGCTCCTGTCATGCATTCGCCGAGCCGGTTTCGGCGTCGAGTCCACCTGCAACGGCCGCGGAGCTTGCGGCACGTGCAAGGTAACAGCCCACGGTGAACTGACGCCACCCGACGACAAGGAACAGCAGCACCTGGTCGGCCAGCCGCGGGATATCCGACTCGCATGTTTGGCGAAAGTTGTCGGCCGTGTTCGGGTAACCCTCAGCGACGATTGGACTCAGTTGAAAGCCGTGTTCGGCGTAGAAGACCGCACGATCAGGGTGGATAGCCCGGTCAAGCGGGTAGAGCTTCCGCAACCGGACCCGGGCAGCGCCCGCCCGTACGTCGAGAGCCTCTCTTTTCGGACAGGCGACGCGCAGGTCCTCAACAAGCTTGCCACGTGGGACTGGAGAAACACCCAGGCCTTCGGTGTGGTCTTCAGCGGCGAGCTAATCGATGTGGTCCCGCACGAAGCACCGCTTCTCGGCGCTGCCGTGGACGTGGGCACCACCAGTCTTTCACTTTCGCTCTTCGATTTGGAAAGCGGAGAACTGATAGGCCGCAATTCCAGCTTGAATCCGCAAACCGCTTACGGCGGGGATGTCATCACGCGAATCACCTACTGTCACCAGGAACCCGACGGGCTCTCCACCTTGCGTGATGCGCTCACGCAGAAGCTCGGCGAAATGCTGCACGAGGCGCTGGAGTCGAGCCTAAGTACCTCATTTCACAAATGTGGCAGCGTATTTGGACCCGTCACCCCGGCGAAAGCCGGGGTCCATCCCGCGCCTCCGTCTGACTGGATTCCGGCTTCCGCCGGAATGACGACGGAGTGGCCTCCAAATACGGCACCAAATCTTGGAATCGCCTCACTAAGCCGCGAACAGGTCTACCTCATGACCGTGGCTGCGAACACGACCATGCTCCACGTCCTGGCCGGTGTTGAGCCTCTTTCGTTGGCGCTCGCGCCGTTTCGTCCCGCGTTCCTGAAGCCTCTCATTCTAGCCGGCGAGCAATCCGGTCTGCCGATTCATCCGCGGGGTCGAGCGCTCTTATTGCCGGGAGTTTCCGCATATATCGGCGCGGACATCATCGCGGGCCTCGCCGCGATCGATTATCGGTCTCGCGGCCGGGTGACGCTGTTTATCGACATGGGCACGAACGGCGAAATTGTGCTCATTCAAGGGCCGGACCGCATGATCGCGGCGTCTTGTGCGATGGGGCCTGCGCTGGAGGGCATGAACATCTCCTGCGGATGCCGGGCGATTCCAGGCGCAATCGATTCGTTCGCGCTGGACGATGACCTCAGCCCGCGGTTCACCACCATCGGGAAGTTGCCCGCGGTAGGCATCTGCGGCAGCGGCCTGATCGACCTCGTCGCGTCCCTATATGCTGCCGGCCTGATCCAGCCCGGCGGAGCATTCAACCCGAACGGCGACGAGCGTTTGAAGGGCCGGATGAACGGAAGCCGCTTTCATCTGACGGACAACGTGTTCTTAACCCAGCAGGACATCCGTCAGGTTCAGCTCGCGAAGGGAGCTGTGACGGCGGGTATCCTCATGGTGTTGGAGGACGCGGGCCTGACTTCAGGCGATGTGGAAGAGATCGTCGTGGCCGGCGCCTTCGGGTATCATCTGGACCCGGAGAACCTCAAGCGCATCGGATTGCTCCCCTCCGATTATCGCGGCGCTGTCAGCTTTGTGGGCAATTCCTCGTTGACCGGCGCTTCCTTTGCCTTGCTCAATCAACACATCATGAAAGAGATCGAAGAAATCCCCGCCGTGGTGCGAGTGCTGGAGCTAAGCTCACATCCGGGATTTTCCAGCCGCTTTATCGCCAACCTGAGCTTTCCGGAGGCGAGGCCGCTGGAGTAGCAGTTCGCCATCAGCCCCCATCCTGACCGACCCCCCTCTCAACTCGAAAGCCCCTTGATCCTCCGAACCGCAGAAACAGGGGTTCTGGAGCGGTTTTTCTTTCTTGGGTTGACAAAGTTAAGTAGATTATGCTAATAAAGATAGCGTGTCCTACTAGCTGCCGAAACTCGAACAGCCGGGGGCGCCGGTAACAGCCGTTCGGCGATTGCAGACCGCCCCCCACGCAGGACCATCTGCGCAAATCCCAAATCACGATCTCTCCGTAACGCAAAACCTTAAGCACTCGAATTCCTCAAACATCTTCCGTTGTATGTGACGCTGCGCTCACGCAGCCAACGAATCATTGAACAATCAGCTACAGGAGGATCACATGGACGAATTAGCCGTTGATTTCGTCATAATCCGTGCTCAGCACAGTCTCATCGCGAAGTCCAAGAAGAACGAATCGTTCCTCGGTTGTGTTTACCAACAACGCAGCTCTCCCTAACACGGCAATCCTCGCTTGATCTTCCACGCTCTTTGCCAGAGTAACGTCCAATTCGCTGAGAGAATAGGGGAGGAGTATGATAGAGACCGATGAACAACGGCGCTGGTGGTTTGCCACGCACCCGGAATACAGTTGGAGCCGCACAGGGCAGAAAAGTGAGAGTGAGAGCAGAGAAGAGTCCGATGATTCCGACAAGCTTTCGCCGGAGGCCGTTGACGCCGGGGTGGACGAGAGGCTCAAGTACGAGAGGGATGATTTCCAAATCTTTCTGCTCAATGAAATCAAGTTCTGGTTCGGAACCGAATTCCAATCAAAATCGCCCGCTGAGAAGGACGCTTTGCTCTGGGGTGAGGATGAGCTTGAAGAAGGTCAGGAGGAACCAGGAAGCACTCGACTACGAGATCAAAAACTCGCTTACCTGGACGACCCACAGTCTCAAGTAACCAATGACGCCTCGATAAGCGGCGACAAAAAGGCTAAAGAAGAAGTCACTTTTTGGGATGCGGTTGTAATTGGCATAGACAATACGTTTCAGGACTGGGAACGATGGTTCGGCTTCAGTTTCGGACTGGCCAGCCCCTCACGGACGCTTGCTCGCAATCTCGAAAAGGCAGGAAAGCCTAGGCCCGACGGCCACTCTGCCCACCACATCGTTGCTGCCGACGACTGGCGAGCTACCGAAGCCCGGCGTATTCTTGACAGCTTCGGTATCAAGATCAATGATGCCGTAAACGGAGTCTGGTTGCCTTACAAGGCTCCAGGGGCTAAAGGGGTCCGTCATCCGAGTTTGCATACAAACAAATATTACAGAGAGGTTGAGAAGTTGTTGCGAAAGGCCACCACAGGAGAGGGAGCAGTCCACGCCCTCGAACGCATTGGACGCCGTCTCTCCGAGGGAAAATTCCCCAAATAGGAGGTTTCCATGAACGTTTATATCCTGGATGCGGACGTCAATAAGTACCGGCAGATCTTTTACCAGGGTTCCGAAGATATCGTAGACTTCAATCGACGTTTCGACGGTGCTCCGATGACGAAGCGCTGGACCGGCAAGACGAAATTTACTTTCGCTCGCACGCGCCTACCTAAGGGAGATACTCCGGGACTGAGCACTCACATTCCGGTACTAAGCCCAGGGGCCGTAATGGCTTTGAGTGAGCTGCTGGAGAACAACGGTGAGTTGTTGCCCATAAGTTGCGACGGGGAGGAGTATTTTCTATACAACGTGACTCGGCTCATTGACGCGTTGGACGAAGCGAACTGCGAATTGGAGCGATTTGCCGACGGCACGATTTTGGATATTGACCGCTACTCCTTTTTCAAAGAAGCCTTGATCGGTGTTGTTCTCTTTAAGCTGCCACAAAACCCTCTCGGACAGGTATATGTGACTGACTCTTTTGTGGCCCAAGTCAAAGCCGCGAAACTGAAAGGGTTCGAGTTTCGTCTTGTGTGGAGCAGCAAAAAGTGAGATTTCTGCGTCTCCCCAGAGCGCCGTCATGTGGGTAACATTGGCAGCACTCACCGACATTGGATCCCGGACGAAAAAATCCCCCCTAACCCCTTCGTAAAGGGGGGACAGGGGGGGATTTTGAATGCCAGCAAACTCACTGGGCTAAAGATGTATTGTTCCACACCCCGTACGGCCCACATCAACTCGCGTGCCCCTTTCTTTTCTTCCGTTCCGCGGTGATCTTCTGACACAACCGCAGTCCGGCAAATGCATCCGCAGCCCAGTAGTCCGAGCCGGTGGTCCGCCAGACCCGCTCGTCAACCTGTCCGCCGCCGATGATGATGAGCGGGCGCTCGCCGGTGTCTCGTGTCGCGGCTTCGAACAGCGACACCAACTCCCTCAAGTGAGGAAAACTGTCGGTAATGAGCGCGGACGCGGCCACCAGGTGAGGTTTGAACTCCATGTAGGCTCTGACGAACTCCGCGGGCGGAACATCCACCCCCAAATCCATTACCGTGAAGCCGTGGCATTCCAGAAGGTCTTTGAACAGGTTCTTGCCGATATCATGAATATCGCCGGCAATGGTGCCGAGAAGCACGCGGCCGCCGTCTCCCTTCGATCGCTTCTTGGTCATGATCGGACGCAGCATGTTCACGGCCTCGTGCATGATCTCTCCGGCCATGATGAGGCCCGCGATGAAGTACTGCCCTTTCTCGTGCAGCGAGCCGACGAGGCGCATTCCCTTTTGACACGCGGAAAGGATATCTTCCGGCGACACTCCCGCCGCGAGATGCCGCCCGATTTCGGACAGGACTTCTTCCTCTTTCAGTTCAGCAACCAGCCGAGCCAGCATCTCCAATTCACGTGCCAACGGGTCTTCGGTCTTTTTCCGCACCATGCTGTCTTTGCCCTTCATACGGATAGGTATTCAAGCAATCAGAACCGGCCGCCATGCCTCTTCCGCTACGGACGGCGAGCCTGACTTTGCTCCAGAGGCACGACGGCCGGCAACACCGTCGCCCATTTCAGCGCCTGATCGTCCATCCTTGTCAGGGTTCTTCCCATAACCCCAGCCTTGTCTTCAATCTCATGACCTCCGGCGGCGCAGTGAACCACCCCCAGCCGAAAGGAACGTCGTCGAAGTCATAAACGATGTATTCCAGCCTGAAAGCGGGCGAGCCGACCGGCTGGTTCAACAGGGCCGCGTCTTCCTCGCCCAACGTTGCGGGCAGGACCGTCAGCTCGCCTTTTTTCGCCGTTCCCGTGCCCTGGCCGTTGAACAGATCGGACAACGGCCCTAGGCTTAGTTCAGCCTCCACGACGGGGCGCTTGGGGTCGCATCGGATGTGACCTTCGTGAAACATGACCGGTTGGCCGTCACGCAATAGAAGGCGACGTATGAGGATCACCCGAGCATGTGGCGGGAGTTGCAGGATTTCAGCGGTCTTGGCGTCTGCTCTGGTGAGGTTGATCTGCAAGACTTTGACTTGAGTCCGTTCGGGGTCGTGAAAGATCTCGCGCAGGCTGTCCAGGTCGAAACGGGATTCGGTCAGTTTCAAGGGTTTGACAAACGTGCCCGAGCCCTGAATACGCTCTAACAGGCCTTGTTCCATGAGCACGCCGATCGCCTGGCGCACGGTCATGAGCGAGAGCCCGTACTCCTTGCTCATGGCAGACTCGGACGGGATCTTCTCTCCCGGCGGATAGGCGCCCTCGGCAATCCGCCGACGGAGGATCGCGGCCAACTGGGCGTAGGCCGGTTCAAATCGTTCTTTGCTGATGCGGTCGCGCATTGCTGGTGTGGCTCGATCCGTCTGATGTAAATGCGCAATCGAAGCTGTAAGGCGGCCGGATGCCTCCTCCGCTTCGGACGGCAGGCCTAACTGCGCTGCGGAGGCATCCCGGCCGCCCGCGCAACTTACATCTTTGAAAGCGCAATCTTATGAAAACGCCGGTAGCGCCGGCATCTTGCCGGTATTCTTCACGGCGTTTTCATGCTGCATTGTGGCGATCTTTGCCATGGGACTTAGTATCAAATCGATTCGGGAATACGTTTACGCTGTTGCCGGCAGCGTGTTGCGGTAGGGGCGGGTCTGAGACCCGCCCTTACAACGGCTATCGTGCCATACCATGGCAAGAGGCCAAGTGGGGACCCGGCCTGTCTGCGTCGCGGCAATGTGCGTTGAAACAGACGGTGTCCCCAGCGTCCAAAATCCCCCCTGTCCCCCCTTTATGAAAGGGGAGGACCCACGTTTCCCTCTCCCGCAAAGAAGAGGAATCCCTATTCCCCCCTTTGTTAAAGGGGGGTTAGGGGGGACTTTCTCGTACGAAATGCGGAGTCTGCGAGTCGCTCCATCCTCGCATGCATGTTCGAGCATTCGTATTCGTCCTACTTTGCCTTGTACAGCTTCCACTGCCCCTTTTCTATCACCACCGGAACGTAGCAGTCAGGCCCGAGACCGTTGTGGTTCTCGGGCGAGTAGTTGAAGATGCCGTTCTGCCCGACGAAATTCTTAATCTGCTCGATGTTGTCGCGAACCTGTTCCCGAATCTTCAGGGTGTCTGCGTCCTTCGCCGGGTCCAGTTTCGGATCGACCTTCTTGAGCGCCTCGGCAATCATGTACGCCTCGTCCCAGGTGTGGCCCGCGTACAGACTGAAGGCTCCGAACTGCTTGGTATACTTGTTGTACAAATCCATGGCCACCTTCTTCTGCGGATCGTTATCAGGCAGGTCCGGCGCCACAAGGGTCTTCAACGATGTGGAGACGATCCCTTCCCCGTCCTTGCCGGCCAGCTCGATAAACTCCGGTCCCACGATCGCGTAGTCGCTCACGATGATTCCCGTGAAACCAAGTTCCCGCGCAGTCTTTATCACCATGGCTGTATCCGGCACATTGCCGGTGATCAGAAGGCCATCGGCTCCCGCGCCCTTGATGTGAGTGATCTGCGGCCCCGCGTCCGTACTGCCGGGAGCATATTTCTCCACTATGACGGGAACGATGTTCATCTTCTTGCAGGCTTCGTCAAATGTCGCTTTGCCGTTCTGTCCATACGCTGTGTCGATATAGATGTAGGCGATCTTTTTAGCGCCGCGCTCCTGCAAATTTCTGAGGAGTATCGGAATGGAAGCCTCCATCTGACGAGGCACTACATTGAATACCCATTTCTTAGTCGGTTTCCAGATCTTGTCGGCAGGCGCGGAACAGAACATCGGGACCTTCCCCGTCTCAACCGTTTGAATGCAAGACAAGGCCGTCGCGGACGAGTTGTAGCCCGCGAGCACCACAGCTTTGTCAACATCGATCAGTCTTTTTGTGCTGATAACCCCTTTTGCGGTGTCGCTCTCGGAGTCGTAAGAGATGACCTTCAGTTGCCTTCCATTCACCCCGCCCGCCGCATTGATCGACTCGACGGCAATATCCAGGCCTCTTTTGACGCCGATCCCAAGGTTTGACTGGCGGCCCGTAAGGTCCACCACGGCGCCGATCGTGTACGGTGCGGATTGCGCCCAGCTCAGGCCCGCGAGAAGAAAGACCACGCCCGCACATGCCACCGCAATGACGGTTCCCAGCTTCTTCATTTCCTTGCCCTCCTCTTTGGATGAGTGTGTTGCCTTACTAGTAGATCGATCCAGAAATACGTTACGTTGTTGTCAGCGACTCGCTTGGGTAGGGGCGGGTCTGAGACCCGCCCCTACGAGGCATATCGCGTTGTTCAGTGCTGCACCCTCCCGAGATCTTGGTGGCAAGGTGATTACGGATCGATCCACTAGCCACCCAGGTAGGCCGCCTGAATTGTCGGGCTCGCAACGACTTCGTCGCGCGCACCTTCCAGTACGACCTTTCCACGCTCGAGAACATAGACGTAGTCCGCGATCTTCAGAGCCGCCCTCGCGTTCTGTTCGACGAGAAGGAGCGAAACGCCCCATTCGTCGCAAATCCGTCTGAGAGTCCGCATCATTTCCGCGACGAGCATCGGAGCCAAACCGAGCGAAGGCTCGTCCGAAGCGAGCAACTTGGGGTCGGCCATGAGCGCCCTTCCCATCGCCAGCATTTGCTGTTCACCGCCGGACAAGGTCTCCGCCTTCTGCTTCAACCGTCTATGGAGGACCCCGAAAAGGGAAAAGACCATTTCCAGGCGCTCGTCCTGCACTTTCTTGCGGACTGCCGGCGGGAGAGAGTAGGTGCCAAGCTCGAGGTTCTCCTTCACCGTGAGGGAACCGAATAGCTCCCTGCCTTCCGGCACGCACGCGATCCCTTTCCTGATAATCTCATGAGCCGGCCGGCCTTCGATTTGCTTTCCATCGAGAACGATCTTGCCGTGTCTTGGCGCGAGCAGTCCCGCTACGGTCTTGAGCAGCGTGCTCTTTCCTGCGCCGTTGCTGCCGAGAATAGCGACCACCTCTCGTGGATGCACCCGCAATGAAACGTCCTTCAATGCCTGGGCTTCGCCGTAGAAAGTCGAAATACCGTCGATCCGCAGCCTGACCTCGTTGCTTCGCTCTGCCGCGGCCCGGCGCACATCCGCATTGCACAGATTTGCCATCGGCTACAGCTCCTGTCCCAGGTAGGCTTTGATCACCCGCTCGTCGTTCTTCACCGTTTCAGGAGGCCCTTCGGCTATTTTGACTCCAGCGTCCAGCACCACGATCTTTTCGGACAGGGACATCACAAAGGGCATGTTGTGCTCCACAAGGAGGATCGTCAGCCCCTGTTCAAGAAGGCTGTGGATCAACCCGACCAGGCGTTCCACCTCATGGCCGGCAAGGCCGCCCGCAGGCTCGTCGAGCATGAGAAAACTCGGCTTCATACACAGGGCCCGCGCAATGCCGACGAGTTTGCGCTCCCCCAACGGAAGCCGCGAGATCGGTTCAGACGCCTTTTCTTCCAAGCCGACCATGGTGAGGCATTCCATCGCTTCATCGTGGATTCGCTTCTCTTCTCGTCGCGCTGAAGGCAAAGCGAAACCACACGCAAGCATCCCCGATCGGCTTTTCCCGTGGCAGCCCGTCATGGCGTTCTCGATCACCGTCATGCTGCTGAAAAGCTCTTCCAGTTGAAACGTGCGGGCAATGCCCTTGGAAGCCACAACGTGGGCCGGAAGTGCTGCAATGTTTTTCCCGGCGAAGCTTATCCCGCCGGAATCAGGAGTATAAACTCCGGTGATGACGTTGATGAGCGTGCTTTTCCCCGCTCCATTCGGGCCGATGACGGAGGTGATCCTTCCCGGTTCCACGGAGAAGCTCACCACGTTAAGCGCGTGGATCCCCGCGAAGGACCTGCTCAGATTCTGCACATCGAGCAGCACGGAATCAGGCTGACTTGCCAAGGAGCCTCCTTCCGAAATGGGCGAGACGATCGAGGCCGCCTGCTAATCCTTCAGGCATGAAGATCAGTATTGCCACGATGAGAACGCCGAAGAAGACGGCATCGACTTCAGCGGTCAATTTGGGGAGGATGCCCTTGAGGTACACATGAATCGCTTCCCGAAGCCATATCAGCACGACGGCGCCGAGTACCGGACCGTACAATGTCGTCGCTCCGCCGATCACGATCATCGTGAACAGCTCTACGAGCAACGGAAAACCAAACATGCTCGGCGTAGTGAATTGCAGATAGAAGCAGTAGAGGCTGCCCGCAACGCTCGCCATGACGGCCGTGAGAACAAAGACATGCAATTTGCACCGAGCGACATTAATACTTACGGTGCTTGCCGCGATCTCGCTGTCGTGCAGCGCTCTGACTGCCCGCCCTACCCGGGAACTCATCAGGTTGAAGAAGAACCAAAGACATCCCAGGCAAAAGCCCCACGACACAAAGTAGTAATGGAGATCACCTCTCAGGGTGAAACCGAAGACCGAAAGCGGCGGTATGCCAATGAGACCGTCATGGCCACCGGTAATTTCTCCTGATTGGGCCAACGCAATTTCTACTATGAACAGCAACCCGAAAGTAGCGCATGCGAGATAATAGCCGCGCAACCGCAACAATGGCGCCCCGATCACGTACGCGATAGCCGCCACAACCACTGCGGCAACGATAATCCCGGCCCAAGGCGGCAGTATTTCCCTGGCGGCAAGAATGCCCGCGACATATGCTCCGAGCCCAAAGAAAGTTGGCGCAGCAAGCGAGAAAAGGCCTGCTTGTTCGAGGAGTACCGCCATTCCGCAAGCGAGCGTCGCGTAAAACGCAACAAAGCACATTACGCCGATCACATAGGTCCCCGGTGTAACGAAAGGAAGCACAGCGAGGCCGACGATGACAAGGATCCATAGCACGGGGAGCGGACGTTTGCTTTTCATCTTCGCCTCATGCCGGGCAGACTTATGGTTTGCAGAATCAGAAAGAGAATCATCACAAGAAGGGCAAAGACATCCTTCAGTCCTGATGAGACAAATCCGGCCCCGAATCCCTCAAGAAGCCCGAGCGCGAGCGCGGCCGCCACGGTGCCGGTCATGCTCCACCCGCCCGCGATTGCCGCCACTAATCCCTTCAGCCCGGTGAGCAGGCCGATTTCATAGCCTGTGAAGGTGATAGGAGCGGTCACGATGCCCGTGACGGCCCCCAATCCGCCTGCCAGGCCGAAGCAGAAAAGTCTGAACCTGCCGATATCGATCCCAACGAGCTTAGCGCCGGTTTGATTGATAGCCGACGCGCGAAGAGCCGTGCCGAAGAGCGTGTGATTCAGAAACAGGTGCAAACCCAGCGTGATCAATGCCATCATTGCGACCACACAGAGAACTTGCGGGGTAACACCCGCGCCGAGGACGTGGATAACTGCTGTGCCGAAAAACGGCTCAATGCGCCGAGATTCGGAGCCCCATTGCAGGAGGACAAGACCCTTGATCACCGACGCTGATGCTATGGTGAGCATCATATAGGTCATTTCAGTGGGAAACCGGATCGGGCGTATGACCAACCGCTCAAGCAGCATCGATATGGCAATAGTACAGGTGACCGCGAACAAGACCGACGGAAGCAGACCGAATCCCATACTGTGGAATGCCCACGTGAGCATACCGCCGAGCATGACAAATTCACCGGTGGTGAAATTCAGCACCTTGGTGATGAGATACACCACGCTCCAGCAAATCCCGATGACCGCATAGATGCTGCCGGCCGTTATTCCGGAAATCGCATATTGGACGGTCTCCGAAAGCAGGGTCACACGCCGTACTCCTTGGTGAAATCGAACATTGCCTGCACGTTTTCCGGCCTCGAGTCCGAAAGCGGAGCCGCAGCGTCCATAATGAACCCGCCGTCCACTGCGCACACGTCGATAAGCTTCTTGCAGTAGGCCTTTACGTCTTCCGGACTCCCCACCGTAAGAAGACTCATGGGAACGTTACCGCGAATGCAGCAGCGATCCTGCATCATCTTTTTGGCGAGGAAAATGTCAGTGGCTTCAAAATGGTAGATCACTTTGCCGGCAGGCACGTCTCGAAATGCTTCCAGTCGATTGTTGCAGACGCCTTCGACAAGCACCCACGGCGTAATGCCTTCATTGATAAAGGCCATCAGGAGTTCCTTCATGTGCGGCCAATAGAACTTGTGAAATTGTTGGGGCGACATGAAGTTGTCGAGCCCCTTATGGAGCGGCACAAAGACTCTCGGGACGCCGGTGCGTTTGGTGGAGGCAATTGCGGTGTTGATCATGATAGGCAAGAGCTTTTCACACGCGGCCATTACTTTGTCAGGTCGCCTGTACAAATCCATCATGATGCCTTTGGTGCCACGGAAGAAATCTCCCAACGTATCGAAAGGCACCTGACTGAATCCTCCGTATGAAGACGGGAATCCCAATTCGGCCATTTTCTTGCCGTACGCGGCCGTCCATTTCAGTATTTCGGCCGAAGCTTTGCCCGCTTCAATCATGGCCGTGCGAACCGATTCCATTTCGGGGGTGAGCAAGAAGACTGCGTTGTGAATGCCCCAGAAATAGGAAATTATCTGATTCAATGGCGGCAAATTTTCCAAAGGAGCAAACGATTTGTACACGCGAGGCCAGAAACGGCGCACCATGAAATCGGACATGTCATAAAGGAAATGGTCGTACTCTTCGGGCTTCATTATCTCCAGTTCCACGAACTGATAGCCCATATCGTCGGCGAGGCCGTGTCCCGCCCATTGAAGATGCTGGAAGTCCAGCACGTCAAGCACGGGTCCGAATCCCCGCAAGGGGAACGGGTTGTCCACGGTGTCCGGCGCGAAGTGCTGCATACATTCCACCCACGTGTCGAACATGATTTGGTGTTTGTACATGGAGTCTTTGGCCGTCACGCCCTTCCATCTGGCCGGAAAGAAATCCCACAAGCACGCTATCGGCACTCGGTCAGGTTTCTTGAGCGCGACCGCATCGGCCATGCGCTTTTCTCTCTCCAGGAACAGCTGCTGCGGATCACTCATGTTCAGCCTCCCTTGACGGTCTGTGGCGTAAATACAATGAGGTGTTTTCGGGCGGACGGCAGTCCGCCCCTACAATCATGGCATTGGTGGGACAGGCATCCTGCCTGTCATCTTCGGGCGGACGGCAGTCCGCCCCTACAATGTTAGGGTCGTCGCAGGGGCCGGCGTCTCTGCCGATCGCCGATCAGTGATCAGCACTGAAGCCGGTCTCTGTTCTTGGTGGGACAGGCGTCTCGCCTGTCCAAGTGAAAAATCATTCGCGAAAACCGAGACATGCAGAGCCTGACCGGCACACGATTTGGGAATGCCTGTCCCGCAAATGTCAGAACTGTAGGGGCGGACGGCCGTCCGCCCAAAAATGACAGGCGAGACGCCTGTCGCACCATGCCTTCCCAAAACTCGGCACAGTATGATTAAAACCGGCTTAGCCGCGATGCCGGTGACTCATGAGCTGGGTCTTGATTTCCCAATGTGGGGCAGGCTTTCCAGCCTGCCGGTTTTTCAGGCCAATGAGTCGCAGGCTGGAAAGCCTGCGCCACATCAAATCCTGTTAAATCACTGGCATAGCGTCTTAGGCCCGGCCTTCCATCCACTGGAGCGCGTATTTCACGCCGGTCACCGCATCGGTAACCCACGCGTCGGCCTGCACGTACTTGCACGCGTGCTCGTCCACTTGCCCGCCGCCGATGATCACCTTTACCTTGTCGCGTGCTCCGATCTCTTTGAGGCAGTCCACGACCGCCTTCATGGAATCGTACGACAGGGTGAGCAACCCGCTCAGGCCGACGATGTCAGGCTGAAAGTCCTTATATTCGTCACAGAACCGCTTGGCCGGCACGTCCACGCCGAGGTCTCTCACCTCGAACCCGTTGATATCCATGAGCATGTGGACCATATCCTTGCCGATATCGTGGATGTCGCCTTCCACCGTCCCGAGAAGGAACTTGCCCACTTTGTTTGACGACGCGCCCGTTTCACCCGCGGCCATGTGCGGTTTGATCAGTTCGGACGCTGATTTCATCATCTCGCCAGCGAGGATTAACTCCGGGACGAAATAGATTCCTTCCTCGAACCGCTTGCCCACGATGCCGAGGGCGTCCTTGTACGCGTTGAGGATTTCCACAGGCGGCGCGCCCTGGTCCAAATACTTCCTGGTGAGGGCCAGAGCATCGTCTTCCATCATTTCTGCTACGGCGTTTACGAGGTCTTGCATCTGATTTCTCTCTTTCCTTGCAATATGGATTGGCTACAGGTGTTCTTATACCAATGTATTTCCAGGCAAGTGATAGCTCGCTCTTGGTGGGACAGGCATCCCTGCCTGTCCTGCAATGCAGGCACCACTAATACCGATGCGCTCTCGGACGTGAAATATCTACGCAGGCTGGTAGGGGCCGACCCGCGCGTCGGCCCGGATTTCAGGGCGCACACGCGGGTGCGCCCCTACAACGGCCATGTTCCAGTCCTGATGACGCATTGGTACATATTGCCAGCTTAGCTGACATACCAGCGCGGCCTAGGCCTCTTTCTTCGGCCCTATCCTGCCGGACCGAAACGCACGGTTGAAGTTCATGCAATGACGGTCTTTTCCCAAAAGAGTCTCGGCCGCCATCATGATCCCACGGAGCTCGCGCTCCTCAGGATTTACGATGACACTGTCCATTCCTGCCTGAGCGAGTAGCACCATGAAGGCCTGGTTGAGGACCGAGCGCAGCGGCATCCCGAACGAAATGTTGGACAGGCCGCACGTCAGATGCGTAGCAGGGAACTCCTCCCGGACCTTCCGGCAGGTCTCCAGGGTGATGTTTCCGTTTTCGGTGCCGGTGGAAATGGCCATCACGAGTGGATCGATGAACAGCTTCTCGTCCGGGAGACCACCCTGGCGCGTCAAGTCGATGAGGCGGCGGACGATATCGAGCCTGCCTTCGCTCGTGCGAGGGATGCCCTGGTCGTCCAGGGCCAGGACGATCAACTCCGTCTTGAATTCGCACGCGAGAGGCAGCACGCCGTCGATGCGGAACTGTTCCCCGCTCAGGGAGTTGAGCATGGGCACTTTGGCAGTTTTGCCGATGCCGGCTCTAAGAGCTTCGGTGTTGGCGCTGTCAAGACAAAGGATCGCGTCCGGAGCCGCTTCCTGCACAGTTTCCACGAGCCAAATCATGTCGTCGGGCTCGCGGGCGGGCAGCGTCCCAGCATTGACATCCAGATAGGTTGCGCCGCTTTCAAATTGGCGCTGCGCGAGGTCCCGGATGAAGTCCGCGTCACGGTCTTGGATGGCCTGCGCGACTTGTTTGCGGGTTCCGTTGATCTTTTCGCCGATTACGATCATGCGCGGCGCCTCCTGTCGCGAAGATAAGAGGTCGGGCCCCGAGAGGGTGCGGTTGGATAACGACCCTATAGTCTTCTAGTCCTCTAGAGGTGTCAAGAACTTTTTGCCCCCTCGGCGAAAATTCCGTCTCACCGAACGACTGACGACGCACCACTGGTTGTTGAGTTGAGGAAGGGAGGGATGTGCGTGCTACCGAATGCTTGCGACTGATCCACGTCTGTCTTGACGTCCAGACGTCCAGACGTTATGGGTCTTTTATGAAGACGTCGTTGAAACGAGCTACCATTTGTCTGGACCCGGACGTGCACCGGGCATTGCGACTGAAGGCCGTCGAGACCGATCGAACCGTATCGGACCTGGTGAACGAGGCGGTGAGGCTCAGGCTCGCGGAAGACGCTGAAGACCTGGCCGCGTTCGAAGAGCGGGCCCACGAGCCCAACCTTCCCTTCGAAGATGTAGTGAAAGAGTTCAAGCTGCACTAGGAATTCAGAGCGACTTTTGGTACCAACTTTTATGGTTCGTTGCGCCCGAAAACCGGTGCATGAAAGTTGATATGAGACGGCCTCTTCGGCTTTCGGAATACGGTTCGTCAATGTTTCCAGCCACAAAACACAGCATATAAACAATAAAACCGCCCAGTTACCGACCCACCCTCCTTGACCGGAGCGGCCGATCATGCTATACGGGGGCATGGATGGCCTCCACGGCTGAGGATAGACGTATGCCCGCTTCTCAGATCAGAAGCCTTGACGATGTATACCAGGATACGTACGCCTTCCTGTGCACTCTGGAGCGGTTCGGCATACTCCTTGGCCTGGAGAATATGACCCGCCTCCTCGACGCGCTCGGCAATCCGCAGTTCTTATTCCCCGCGGTCCACATTGCGGGGAGCAAAGGGAAAGGCTCCACAGCGTCATTTATCACAAGTATTATGCGAGAAGCCGGGGTGAAAACCGCGCTGTATACGTCGCCACACCTCAGCGACTTCCGGGAGCGCATCCGCATCAACGGGTCGATGGTTTCCAAGGAAGCGGTGATCAGGGCCACGGAGCAGACCCGAGCAGTCTACGATCCCCAACGAACTACATTTTTTGAGTTCACCACCGCAATCGCGCATCTGTGCATTGCGGAAGCCAAACCCGATATCGCTGTCGTCGAAGTGGGCCTCGGCGGCCGCCTCGATGCGACTAACATCCTTCGCCCCGCGGTTACGGTAATCACCGACATCGCGCTGGAGCACGAGGATTACCTCGGCGACACCATTGCCGCGATCGCGCGGGAAAAGGCAGGCATCATCAAGCCTGGCGTGCCGTTGGTTACCACCGCCACAAGGCCGGACGCTCTGGAGGTGATCCAAGAGACCGCTCGGGCAGCGTCTGCGCCGATGAAGCAATTCGTGCGGGATTTCATTGGGATCCGCACTGCTTTGGACGAGTTCACCTACCGGTCGGACAAACTCGAACTCAAAGGGCTCAAGCTCGGGTTGGCCGGAGGCCACCAGGTGAAGAATGCTGCTCTTGCATGTGCGGCTGTGGAAGCGCTGCGAGAGAGCGGTTACGAAGTGTCGGAAGACGCGTTTCGCCGCGGCATCGAATCGACCCGGTTTCCAGGACGGTTCGAGGTGCTCCGGCGTCGGCCCGACGTGATCATCGACGGAGCGCACACGCCTGAAGCCATGCGCCTGCTCAAGCACACGCTGCGGCGCTTCTACCCGACGGCCAAGCCGCTCGTGCTCATGGGAATGCTTGCAGAGAAGAAATGGCGGCAAATGGCCGAGATCCTGGCTTCTGTTGCCGGCGAAGTGGTGTGCGTTGCGCCGCAGGGTGACCGCGCGCTCGATCCTGAGGAACTGGCCGCGTGGGTGCGTGAATGCGGCGTGCCTGCGCGAGCGGAGCGAGGCATTGTCGAAGGCTTCGAGGCTTTACGGGAAATGGCTTCTCCCGACGACGTGATCCTTGCCGCGGGCTCGCTCTACATGATCGGCCCGGTGAGAGACGCGTGCATCGAGGAGGCGGGGTGAGTTTCCGCCAGATAATTTGGATTATGATTCGTCGCGCACGGCATCTGGTGCTCGTTGCAGTGGTGGTTCTCATGCCGCTAGCTGGGGCTCGCACGGCGCTCGGCCAGGAACCGCCCGCAAGTAAGCCCAATAATGCGAAGAACGCTCAGGAATCGATACTCATCCCCACCGATGTTCCCATTGAAATGTCTGCCGAGCGCCTGTCGGTGACCAATGAGGGCAACACGTACACCGCGCGGGGCAATGTGACGGTCGCCCAGGGCAATCTCCGCCTTCGCGCCGATACGATCCAGTACGACAAGAACACCAATACGGTCACTGCAAAGGGTAAAGTCATCGTACGCACGGGGAGCGACGTGGTCGAGGCAGAGTCGATCACGATCAAGCTTGCGGATGCCACGGGCGTGGTGTTCAACGGGAAGCTGCTCTTGACACGAAACAACGTGTATCTTGAAGGGCAGAAGCTGGAAAAGGTGGGCGAGTCAAGCTACTACATCGAACGGGGGAGCTTTACCACCTGCGACGGACCGAAGCCTGACTGGCGTATCACCGGCCGCGACCTCGACGTTACGCTCGAAGGTTACGGTCGGCTGAAACATGGATTTTTCTACGTTCGGGACATCCCGGTCTTTTACATTCCGTGGTTCATGTACCCCGCGAAGCGCACACGGCAGAGCGGTTTCCTCATGCCGACCCTGTCGAACAGCACCCTGCGCGGTTTTGACATCAGGCTTCCGTTCTTCCTCGCACTTTCGCCAAGCGTCGACGCCACGATCATCCCGAGAGTGTGCACCAAACGGGCATTGCAGACCTCTCTGGAATTGCGTTATGTCCCGATGGAGGACTTCAAGGGGCGCTTCTACGGCGAGTACACGTACGATTGGCAGTACGGACCGCAAGCGGACCCCCGCAGCCATCGTTTTTACGCCACGTGGCAACACGATCAGGATTTGGGCGGAATCGCGCGCTTCAAAGCCAACGGAGCTTGGGTGTCGGACCGCGACTATTTCGAGCTGTGGGCAGGCAGGTTCGATCGGCGCAAGCGAGTGCGTTATCTGGAATCCAACACCGTCCTCTACCGCCAGTCGAATAACGCTCTTTTCCAGGCAGAAGCCAGCCATTTCGACAATCTTGATATGCCGAACAATGCAGTGACTGTGCAGAACCTTCCCATCATCACCGGCACATTGTTTAACCAGCAGATCCCGTACACTCCGTTCTATTTCAGCTCAAACCTCGTGTACAACCACTATTACGCGCCGATCATGCACAAACAGTGGCTCGGGAGCCGTTGGCAAATGAATGCGCGGCTGAGCTTTCCCGTTTCGCTCGGCAATATCCTTAAGCTGGAGCCCTCGATCACTTATTTCGGCAAAGCGTATGTGGCGGACTACTACGAGCATGACAAGAGCGTGAAGTCGGTCAAGTCCGTGCGAGCGGACCTGTACCAGGTTGACGGAGACATGTTCACGGACCTCCATGCGGTGTATGGCGGTGCGTTCTTCGGGTTCCACGGTATCAAGCACACCATGCGCCCGCGAGTGAGCTGGACGTTTCGGCCGCCGACACGGCCGGACGGGTATCCTTCCTTTGACGAGACGGATCAGGTCGACAGCATCAGTATGGTCAAGGCAGAGGTGCGCCAGACATTAACGGGTCGGCTGGGACCGCGCGAATACCTGGACTTCATGACGCTGAGCCTCTCACAGGGTTACGACTTCGCAAACGATGACCCCACGATGAGTCGGCCGATTACCAAGGCTCGCAGCGGTATGGGCTGGACCAACACTTTGGCGGAGCTTACCTTCAAGCCGCACACGCTGGTAGACCTCATGGCTCAGACAGAGTACGATCCCTTGATGGATAGGGCGAGGAGATACAGTCTCAGCTTGGGATTGATGGATCATCGAGGCGACATGGTGCGCGTGCTGCACCAGTTCACGGAAGACAAGATGAGGCAGGATCTTAACCGGCAGACCAATGTGAGTCTACAATTGAAGCTGCTATCATCGCTCGACTGCTTTTTCGAGAATCAGTACACTCACCAGTTCAACTTCTCGTATTTCACGAGCTTCGGGCTGGTCTACCATCCCCAATGCTGGAGCGTTGAGCTGAAATACTCGGAATCCCGAAGCCTGGACACCGCTACCCAACGAATCAAGGAACCGGACCAAACCGTCTTCATGACCGTGTCCCTTTACGGGCTTGGGCAGGTGTATCGCATGAGCCGTGAATGGGGCGAGATTCTCGCGTCACCTTTTGGTACTTCGGACGCGATCATTCCGTAAACGCGTCAGACGTGGTCATACCGATTCCCTTTCAAACAAGTAACATCAAATCGGCCGGCAGGGACGCCGGCCCCCACTATTTCTTATGGTGGGGCGGGCCTCCGTGCCCGCCATTTCACTTACGAGAAGGCATATTGGTATCAGGTCACCTCCGAGTCGGGCGTGATGCTATACGGGTTGCCAAAATTCTTGTCCGATTCCCACGGCGAAAGCCCGTCATTCCTGCGAAAGCAGGAATCCAGTTTCTTTTCTGGCTTCCCGCCTTCGCGCATAGGCGTTAAGTTAAGCAGGATTCCAATAAGAACCCCCTCCCTGTCCCTCCCCGTCAACGGAGAGGGGACGCACTTCCCCCCGTTGACGGGGGGACCGAGGGGGGGGACGGTTGA
>Ga0172373_10001576_pt1 | contig 36861 bp, 21 predicted proteins | sample Lak10m_2_FD_114546 | JGI IMG/M metagenome (GOLD analysis project Ga0172373, IMG submission 114546) | Freshwater microbial communities from Kabuno Bay, South-Kivu, Congo - kab_092012_10m | ecosystem: Environmental > Aquatic > Freshwater > Lake | place: Democratic Republic of the Congo...
ATGCCCAATCATCGGAAGCGGTGATAGCACAGCTTCACAGCCATCCGGAAACTGGGCTGAGCACCGTGGAAGCCCGCCAAAGAGCCGGGCTGTACGGAAAAAACGAGCTGACACAGCACCTGCCACGCAAAACCTGGCTCATTTTTCTGGAACAGTTTACAGACCCCGTCATACTGGTTCTCGGGGCAGCGATGGCGCTGGCATTTTTATTTGAAGAAGCCCTGGATGGTATAGCCGTATTGCTCGTGATTCTGATTTCAGCTACCATCGGTTTTTTCATGGAATGGCAAGCCGTTCGATCCATGGAAGCACTCCGAAAAATCGCCCAAACTAAGTCCACCGTATGTCGGGATGGACTTGAAAAAGACCTCGTATCGAGATACCTCGTACCTGGCGATATCCTCATTCTGCGCGCAGGAGACGCCGTTAGTGCCGATGCCCGGGTGCTCCATAGCGAAAACTTAAGCGCCAACGAATCTGCCCTAACTGGAGAAAGCGCACCCGTAGAAAAGCAACGTACGGCCCTCCCCATTTCCACCCTACTGGCCGACCGAAACAACATGGTATTCAAGGGGACTATTATTACCAGAGGAAGTGGGCGCGCCATTGTAACCGGCATAGCCGACCATACGGAGCTTGGTCGGGTGCACCACCTTACCCAGGCTACCACCAAAGCGCGGGCACCTATTGACAAAAAGCTGCGTCAGCTCACTACCAGGCTCATTCAGCTCACCCTCTTCATCACGGTATTGATTATCCTGCTGGGATGGTTGCGGGGCAACCCGCTGATTCCACTTTTGAAAACAGGTATCGCCCTCGCTGTAGCAGCTATACCTGAAGGGCTGCCCATTGTGGTCACGATCGCCCTTGCGCGCGGTATGCTTCGGCTGACCAAAAAACAGGTAGTGATAAAAAAAATGGACGCTGTTCAGACCCTGGGAGAAGTCAGTATTATTTGTACAGATAAAACGGGTACCCTCACAGAAAACGAGATGGCGGTACACACCCTGCTCCTACCGGACACTAGCATGGAAGTACGGGAAATGGACGACGCAGCCATGACAGATGCCTGGGCCTCTTCCCCTGCCCTGCGCAAACTGACAGAAGCAGGGATACTTTGTAGCAATGCAGGAGAAAGTACCCACATTCGACCATCCGATCCGGTAGAGATGGCTTTCCTCCCCTTCGCCCAAAAGGTAGGACAATCCCCGGAACACCTACGTCGGCAATACCCCGAGCTATTGGAATCGCCTTTTGATACCACTACCAAACGGATGGCTACCTTGCACCGTGCTCCCGAGGGATACCTCGTTTATGCTAAGGGAGCACTCGAACACCTGATTCCCCAATGTACCCAGGTATTGTCGCCCAACGGCGTACCCATTCCATTTTCCAACCAGGACGAATGGATGGCGCGAGCCGAACGACTAGCTGCTCAGGGGCTGCGGATACTGGGGTATGCTTATTCGCTCACGCAGGACATGCCCGCTGCGCATGACTTATACCAAGAACTCGTGTTCGTTGGAGTCGCTGCTTTTCTGGATCCCCCCAGAGCGGATGTCAATCAGGCCATAGCAAGTTACCGAAAAGCCGGCATAGAGGTGGTTATGATTACAGGAGACCACCCGGGCACCGCCCGGAAAATAGCAGAAGAAACGGGCCTTATTGCGGTGGGGGCGCCCGATGAGGTAGTGCTGCGAGGTCAGGATATCCCTTCTGTATTTCCCGTATCGGCGACCCAACAGGCTATCCTGGATAAGGCCCGGGTATTTGCGCGCGTTAGTCCCGAACAAAAACTATGGCTAATCGATTATTATCAACGCCAGCACCAAGTGGTGGGTATGACCGGCGATGGCGTAAATGACGCACCGGCTTTGAAAAAGGCCGATATTGGAATCGCCATGGGTATCCGTGGTACGGAAGCCGCCCAGGAAACAGCTGACCTGATTCTGGAAGACGACAAATTTGCATCTATAGCCTTAGCGATACAGCAAGGTCGGGCGATATTTGAAAAAATACGCCAGTTTGTCGTCTACCTCCTGTCGAGTAACCTCGCGGAAATCCTTTCGGTAACAGCCGCTACCCTTTCTAATATCCCCGTCCCCTTGCTGCCGCTGCAAATATTATTTCTCAACCTCGTAACCGATGTGTTTCCGGCATTAGCTATCGGAATGGGGGAAGGGGGAAAAGACCTCATGGAGCAGCCCCCTCGGCCAGCCGGGCACCCTATTATGACTAAGGCACATTGGAGAGATACGCTTTTATACGGAATGAGTATTTCGCTGAGTATTCTCGGAATCAGCCTGTTTGCCTGGAAAGGGCTGCAACTCCCTGCAGCGGTCGTGAATAATATGGCGTTTTATACCCTGGTGCTGGCTCAGTTGCTCAATGTGCTCAACCTACCGGCACGGGGAGAGTCATTCTTCCGGAACGAAATAACCACCAACCGATGGGTGTGGGGCGCATTGGCGCTCTCTACGGCTATCACCTTGGGCGCTTACCTCGTACCCGCTTCCAGGCATGCCCTCGACCTGTTGCCCCTCCAGTGGTCACAGATTGGCTGGGTAATCCTGTTTGGATTGGGGTCCTTGCTCATAGCACAGATACTAAAGTCCGTATTCCACAACCAGGCTTGAAGAAAGGAATCCTTTTCGGAAAAAAGAAAAAGCCTGAAGCGCTTTCGAACTTCAGGCTTTATTAGTGGCGGCGGCAGGACTTGAACCTACGACCTTCGGGTTATGAGCCCGACGAGCTACCAACTGCTCCACGCCGCGATTTTTAGTGGCACAAATATAGAACCATTATTTGAATTGCGCAATAGGTGTTGAAAAAAATTATTTTACAAGCGCCTGGATAAAATCATAAGCATGTGCCGTCGTATAAGGATGCGGGAAATAATCGCGGACATTATCCCAGATTTTTCGATTATTGGCCAGGTCGGAAAGACGGGGACCATCTGATAATGCCAAGCGATTGAGGTACACAGACTGCTTTCCTTCCAACTCCCTCTCCGATTTCCAAAGCGAAAATGCATCCATACTTTTCAGTTTACTGATGACCTGATTGTTCCCATTTTTTTGCGCGCGGCTCCAATCAGCGATTTTTTGCCCTTTTCGACGGACGACCTTAATATAGTACATTTTATGCATAACCTGCTGACCGTTTTCTTCGAAGGGTGCTGGCATCCCGGCCATTTGCCATCAAGGGACAATAAAACCCCTACAATGATTTTCAAGGTGGTCGCCATTTCGAATACACAAAACTTATAGAAGCCGGTATATATTTGCGGAAAATTACCCGAAGCATGCAGGATATCATCCATGTAACCGCAATAGACAGAGAGGGACAGGAGCACCTCCTCGAAGCGCCTACCGACATGAACATGAACATCATGGAATTATGCAAGAGCTACGAATTACCCGTACTCGGCACTTGCGGTGGAATGGCGCTTTGCTCAACCTGTCATATATACGTACTCAGCGACCATGCCCTACCCAACATGAATACCGATGAAGAGAACATACTCGACCAGGCCTTTTTCGTAAATGAACAGTCGCGCCTCGGCTGTCAGATTCAGCTACATGAATCCATGGACGGGCTGGTATTTAAACTGGCGCCGGAAGCAGAAGAGTAGCCCGATGTATGGGCTTTTGCCCGGGTGAAAAGAAAAAATGAAGTCCTGTAAAAAGAAAAAAAGCTGTCTCGTAAGTCCTTTGGCGGCGTATGCCGCCAAAGGATATGCTTTTAAAATGCCTCTTCTCTTTTTACAGTTGACTGCTACGGCCTATCTTTTACAAAAGACCCGATAAACTTACGGTTGCACTATCAGCGCCTGGGTATGGCGGAATGAATTACCATAGAACAACAGTTGATACGGTCCGGCTGGCAGTGCGGACAAATCCAGGATAGTTTGCAGGCTAGCTGTTTTGCCAAAAGTCCGATATTGGAGCTTTCTTCCCAACATATCCACTACAAAAAGCCGGACTTCATCTGGCTCGGGAAGTTCGAGATGGAGCCAGGTCTGTCCATTAGTGGGGTTGGGGGCAATTTGCAGGTTTCCGCCCATTTCGGCGATTGATTTCAAGCTGGTTACGGTGGTTACGCCTATCGTTTTGAACGCGACATCGGAGCAGGTGGAGCTGGTCGAAGCCGACAGGATAATCAGGTATTTGCCGGGTTTATCGTATGTATGCGTTGGGTTTACTGCCGCACTGGTATTCCCGTCGCCCAGGTTCCAGGTAAACTGGGTAGCCGCTACGGATTTATTTTCAAAAAGCACATTCGCTACCCCATTTGAGAGCAGCACGCTATCCGGAGCTGTAAAATCCGCCTTTACCCCTGTTGTCATTTCATCTACCGGGATCCGCACCGGAAGCCGGCCACAGGGATAGTTGTATTCCACTTCCCAATCGTAATAATAGGAATAAACAGAGGCATCGACACTGGCGGAGCTGTGAATGGACAATACACTGGGGATAGTATAAGGGAAGCTGGTTCCCGACTTGCTCACATACAATTCCTTTCCCACGGAATAATCGATCATATAACCTTCCCCCGGCTCGATGGAGAAGTCCAACGTAATGCGATTGGCCCCTACCTTGGGCACATTGACGAGGCGTTGCTGGATAGAGCCATCTGGTCGGCGCAGGCGAATGTTGCGCGGGCCGGCGGCAGCTACGTACACCAGCACCGATTTGAGGGTGAAAGGTGCGTAGCAGTCGAATAGCAGGCCACCAGTAGTTGAATCTGCGAGTGCAGTCACTCCACCGGTATTATCGGACTTTCCGGCTTTTTCCAGAAAGCGGAGTTCCGCATAAAGGGTAGTATCTGTAAGTAATGGGCCTGTGTAAAAAGAAAGACCTTGTGCCAGGGCAGTTCCTCCATCCACTTTATTGTACCAGCGGAGGGTTCCGTTGCCGGTATAGGTAGAGGTAATCAGGTTGCGCCCACCGGCACAAATGGTGGCACTGGCCAGTGCCACGGGTGGGAGCATAGGTTGTGGGGTCACCACCGCTTTGCGTTTGAGTTGGTTATTCAGCGGGCGATCATCTGTTTTGCCGTTGGGTCGCTTCAGTTCCACCTCTATCGTGTACCCCCCAAATCCGGATGGAAATTCGGGGACCATATAAGATGCCGTAGCACCCGGTACCAGGTTGCCCGTCCAGGTAGTCGAAAAAATCGGTGTGCTACTGAACTCCCTTCGGATTTCGATATCTACGGACCGCAGCACCTCCGTTCCCTCGTTTCGGAACGTCACTTCCAGATAAACCCGCCCCCCGCAGTTTAAGAGGCGCGGGGAAGAGTGCAAATTCGCCACATCCGCCACGGAAGGAGTCGGGGGGGTAGGCGTATTCCCCTTTGAAACCAGGTATTGATAAGCAGCCAGGATATCGATCAGCCCTTTACCGGAGTCATTATCCTCTCCGGGGGCTCCAAGGTCTTTAGCGCTGTGATAGAGAGCGCGGGCAAGTTCGCGGCCAGGCAGCCCGGGAAAAGCTTCTTTCAGCAACAAAATAGCGCCGGCTACATAAGGAGCAGCAAAGGACGTTCCGTTTACGTACTCATACGCTATCCGGCCGGTGGTGGCCACCCGTACGTTCACCCCTGGTGCCGATACTTCCGGTTTGATATCATAGCCCGGATTGAGCAGGTTGGAACAGAGGGAAGGTCCTCGGCCTGAGAAATCGGCCATCACCCCCGAGTTGCCGTTGACTGCACCTACCGAAAACGGCGTCACATCATTGATACTGATAGCCGCCTGCAAGTTGACGGAAGAAGCCGAAGGCCCGTCGTTTCCTGCGGCAAACACCACCGCAATACCCACGGCATCCAACGCGCGAAACAGCTCTGGCCACACTTGAGAGCATTCCACCGTAGAGGACAGCTTCCGCCCATAGGAATTATTGATCACGTCCGGCATGTCCGAAGTCGTTGAAATATTTCCATCCGGGTTGAGTGCCCATTGAAGGACATAGGAAACATCGCGCACGGTGCCTTTATATTCACAAAAATCGCCCGAATCGATACTGCGGAGGTTGCTAAAGGGGGCTCCCATCCATTTCGCGTTGAAAGCAACGCCAATCGTATCTTTGGTGAGGGGATCCATTCCAACCGCGGCACTGGCAACCCCTGTTCCATGCGAATCACAGTAATCGGAGAGTGCTGTACTCAGATAGGTACTCGTTTGAGGGGCATAGTTGTAGGCAAACTGGTTGCGCAGCGCTGGGTGTTCGGCATCCTGTCCGCTGTCCACAATTAGTATTTTACGACCGTAGCCGGTATAGCCCAGTGCCCACATTCCAGGTGCATTCATGGTGGTGAGACCGGGCTCCCTTCCATTGGGCAATACAAAGGGAGCGGAAGCAACGGCTTGTGTGCGCTCCACTTCCAGCTCTTCGTTCTTTTCAATCCAGGCCACCTCCGGCCGTTGGCTCAGGTCGGCAATCACCGCGCGGGTAGCCCGCACGAACAACATATTGGTTATCCAAAACGAAACCAGTTGCTCCTGGTCCACCCCTGGCTGAGCGCGCAGCCAGTTCTGCAATGGTTCCTGCGTAGTGCGCGCTTTGCGTTCCAATGCCTGCAGCATTTCCGACACCCGACCTGGCGAAGGCATGCGGGCACGAAGGTCTGACGATACGAAAGACTCCAAGGAAACGCGGTCTTTCATCAGTACAAATACCTCGTGGTAGGCATCCGGCGGTGCCTGCTCCAGTTCCCGAAGCAGACCGGCGTCCATCGACCCGGCATCAATAGATTGAGCAAACAGGCCAGGGCTGAAGGGAGACAACCCCATACCACCCCAGAGGGCTGCATAAAAAAACACTCGTTTGACAAACAATGACATGGTTTTTTATTTACCGGTTTCGCAAGATGTTGAACAGCTCGGCTTGTCTTTTCAGATTGCGGCAAGCCAGCATTGGGATACCCCTGCCACGCATTGACAAAGTCCAATACGGCTTTAATTGGTTAAGCGATTTATCAAAATTCTGTAATCATCGAACGGAGATTCATGCTGGTAAAGTTCAAGCAGCTCCAACAGGTTTTCTTCCGCGTAGTGCGCTTCCAGTGCCTGCTGGGTTTGTTTACAACGAACCTCGATTTGACCCGCTTCCAATTGATCCATCCGCCAACGCAGCGTTGCTTCCATGCGGCGAACGATGCGTTCCAGCACCGCCTGGTGATCGACATCCGGTGCAATAGGATGAACCTCCTGAAATGCCTTTTTGTTGCGAGCCAGCATTTTCGCCTGCTCCAAAATGAAATAACCCGTATGCACTACCCGTTCGGGCTGATTTAGCAACAACGCATACAAAGCTAGCTGAAGGTCTGATTCGGAGCGAATCAGACCGTGGCGGAACGTAGCTCCACCCCATTTTAGGTCGATGACCGCCAGCTCGTCGGCGCGTTCCAGTACCAAGTCGGCGCGGGCTTTCAACTGCAGACGACCCAGCGTACCTTCCAGGCTATGCTCGGTGGCGAGTATGCGCCATCCGTTTTGTTGCAGCATAGTCACAAACACCACCGCCGCCTTTTTGACGCGCCGAATGAGTCGAACCCGCTCAGGCTCCCTTCCGTAGAGTAGGAGAATGGCTCCTTCTTTCGCCAGCAGCTCTCCGGATATCTCATCAATGAACGCCTCAATATCGGCAGCCTGCCAACGATGGACATCCGCCTGCGCGAGCAGCAGCTCAAACATTCGGTGCGCCAGATTACCCGACAGCGTTCGTTCATCCACGATGCCCAATATAGGCGATTTGCGGAGCTTGAGTTGGTATTGGAAGACCCACTTGTACGGAAAATACAGCAAGCTCTCCAGGCTGGAGAAGGTCTCCGTGTCGCGCACCTGAAGTTTTATGTTGGCAGGAGCATGAATAAACACAGGTGGCTGACCCAATACCCGCGATGCGAGCGGCGCATACGTGGGCCAGGGGTGCCGTAGCTCCAGGCCTTCTTCGAGGCGGCACCGAATACAGCTTAAGTTTGAGAATCCCGCTTCCAGGTCGCCCAACAGCGGATGTGCCTGTACTTCTTTTCCCTCGACGACCTTTGGTATGAGCAGACACAGCTGATGGGTGGTGCGCCATACAGGCTGAGCGCGCTGCCAGACTACCCGTTGATTTTGCAAGTCCGGGGTATCGAGCGATACACCTTTCGAATACAACCAGGAGCGTTCGTGTTTCGACCAACGGGAAAAGAAATAATCTGGCTCTGCCTGGGAAAAATTCCACCAAATCAACGCTGGGACAGAAGGGTACACGGCACCTGGTTGCTGGATAACCTGCCCGCTACCTGCTTCCTGAGGACGCAACTGCAAGGGTGCAGGTTCGAAAATGGTACGCACAATCCGCTCGAGCTGCAATCGGCTGAGCTGCTGTTCCGGTAATGCCTCGAGCAGTTCCACTATCCGCCTGGCCTGGATATTCAGGATCCCCAGTGACGTATTGCCCTCCCCCTGCCGAACCAGTCCTTCTGCCCAGGCACTTACAAATCGGAACAACGCCAAGGCCTCCGATTTGGGTGCCATGCCGTTGCTGTCGAAGCGCGCGCGTTCAAACCAAAACTGGTACGAAGCGCGGGCTTCCTGTATCGGACGACCTGCGTCTTCCAGCTCGCGGAAATATTTCCCCAGCATCTGCTGCCAGGAATCGCTGAACACGCCGGGCGTTTGTGCCATTTGCAACGCGATGCGGGAAGCCAATTCTTCGTCCATTGGCTTCAACGCCAGCGAAACGAACTCCAACGCCTTGTATAAATCCAGTGGTTCCCAGAGAAAAGTCGGCACCAATTTGAGCACCTGCAAGGCGGGGCGGGCTAAAGATACCGTCTGCAAGCCCAGACTTGGAAGCCCTTCGCGCACCAGCGCATCATCTAGCAGACGCGAAGCCCCCTGCAATAAAAAGGCGGGCAGCTGCTTCGATTGCAGTCGCAGCCAGGCAGCCGTGAAAGCCGCCAAATCCGAATCACTTTTCCCTTCGATGAGGAGCAACGAGCCATCGGCTCGAAGTTCCATTTTATTCCCTCCCGAACCCTTTCGGAGCAACTCCTGGAATTTTCCTAAATCGGAATCCGGAGCAGCACCCGATTCGGGCAGCCTGCCGTATTCCACCACTACCCCTCCGGTGCGGAGCCGTTCGAACATACGCACCCAGGCGGGGGGCAACCATTCTTTTGGCTCCAAAACATTCAGCCGGACAATGGGATGAATCCGCGAAGCTAATGCCTCATATACGCGAACGAACCGATCGGCCATCCCCGGCAGGTGCGCATGCGGGTCGAACCGAATCCGCTGAAGCACACGCAACCGCGCAGGCGTATCGGCATCCAGCTGAAAATCCCATCCAGCCATCCACAACTCATCCCGCCGGGATAGCAATTCGGCAGCCACCGCAAACGGATCGGCATGGAAAGAATCGGCGTAGAAGGAATCGGGAAATACAGATACATCTGCTTGCAACAGCTGGCGAAACTGCTCAATACGCAGGTAGTCGAGCTCCTCCGTATAGCGAGGTAGCCCTAAATACCCTTCGAATAAATCCAGGAAACGCAGCGGACCAACATAATCCGCCCCCTGCTCAGCGATTCCGGACGGAAGTGCTGCCGAACGATCAAAACTCAAGCCAAACGTTAGTCGCATATATGGGATTCAAGGGGAACTTCATCAACCAAAACCGCCCGTTTCTTTTTGGAGCTTCTGGATTTGCGTATCCCAATAACGGCGGATATCCTTTTCCTCATTGGCATCACAAAAGTCCGTTAATTCCAGCACCGTTTCTCCCGTAACCGGAGACTCCTGAATACGGAACTCAAAAAATTCTGCCGGATTATCCGCATCTACCCACCGAAACCGAAGCTTCTCCTCCTCGACGTCCTCAACCAGCTCCGCATCTTCGTCCATGCCGCTCCAGGAAAACGTATAGACCGTGCCATTGATATCCACCTCATCGCAGAACCAACGAACCAGGCAAGCAGGAGTGGTCAGGAATTGATATAGGATTGCGGGGGAAGCCCGAAAGATATATTCCATGGTAATCCTGACTCGTTTCATAGGCTTGTCTTAAAACGGCTTGGTAGCGCCGAAGGGTTAAAGGCTTCCTAAAGGTCCTTTCTACAGCCCTAACAGACTGTAATCTTAGGTTTTCCTCTAAAAAACGGCTAAATTATTGTTGTCTTTGGCGCAATAAAAAATAAAAAACCGAAATATCCAAACGGGATATTTTTTTTGCGCCCGGCGCGCGCCCGTCTGGGAATCCATCACGAAAAAAATACCCGCTATACATACCCGTTTTTTGGGAATACGCCGCGGACACCAAGCGCAGCGAAGTCCTTCCGACAGGCTCCACCACCCTGTTTGCTGCGAAAAAAAAGATGGCATGGTTCGGCAAGTCGGCGATATTTTCTACCACCAAACAAATGACATACACGCTTCCAAGGCAGGCTATCGACCCTTGTAGCTATACCGATTAAGATACAGTCTCTCCAAACATGAAACTTTTTCAGTTTATAAGCCCTTATATACTTGACAGAACAGTAAATATCTGGTACTTTTGACCGCTAAAGCCCACCTAGCTCTGCTTTTCGTTCCCATGAATCTGTCTGTATTTAAAGAAAAAATGCTTTAAATACCCGTTTTCATTGAAAAAATTGAAACATATCAAATATTATCCTGCAATCATTGCAAATCAGAAAAACGCAGCGAAAAACAGCTTTTGAATGAGACAGCTAAAGATTACCAAATCCATTACTAACCGGGAAAGCCAGTCCCTGGAAAAGTATCTTCAGGAAATTGGCAAAGTGGATTTGCTTACACCAGAAGAAGAAGTAGAACTAGCCAAGCGGATTAAACAGGGCGACCAAGCCGCTCTCGAAAAGCTTACCAAGGCCAACCTTCGCTTTGTAGTATCGGTGGCCAAACAGTATCAGAACCAGGGGTTATCTCTAAGTGACTTAATCAATGAGGGGAATCTTGGTCTTATCAAAGCTGCCCAGCGCTTCGATGAGACGCGCGGGTTTAAATTCATCTCCTACGCGGTGTGGTGGATTCGCCAGTCTATCCTTCAGGCATTAGCTGAGCAGTCCCGCATTGTTCGTCTCCCGCTCAATAAAGTTGGCTCGCTCAATAAAATCAACAAAGCGTTTTCTGAACTGGAGCAGGAATTTGAACGGGAGCCTTCTCCGGAGGAGCTGGCAGAGCTGCTGGAGATTCCTACAGAAGAGGTAGAAACTACCCTTGGGGTTGCAGCCCGTCACGTATCTATGGACGCCCCTTTCGTCGAAGGGGAAGATAATTCCCTGCTCGACGTACTGGAAAACAACTCCACACCGGGCACCGACCAGGAGCTCGATTACAACGAGTCGCTGCGCAGGGAAATTGAACGCTCTCTCAGCACGCTCACCGACCGGCAGTGCGATGTGATTAAGCTATATTTTGGTATCGGCGTGGAACACCCCATGTCGCTGGAGGATATCGGCGAAAAATTTGGCCTCACGCGAGAACGAGTTCGACAAATCAAAGACAAAGCTATCAACAAGCTCCGTTCCGCCAACCGGAGCAAACTGCTCAAAAATTACCTCGGCGCCTGATTCGCGTGCCTGTGCGCACCGCGTATTCATATTCCAAACCCAGCAGGAGCCACATTAAAAGGTTTCCAGCGCTGGTATAAAAAGAAAATTCTTCGCTGTCGGCGAAGAATTTTCTTTTTAAGGGGAATCGCCCTACAGGCCATTAGTTATTGATACCGTTGTGTTTTGTTGCCATGAGCTACGCCCACCCACCCCATCGCTTTTTTGTGTATGTCGGAGGGGTTGCCTTGCACGATGGGTGTTCATGGCCGAAGTTACCCATCGCACGATCGAACGACGGTCGTTCAGACGCTTTCTTCCAGATGTATATGCGCTTCTCCTTCCTGCAGTATTTCCAATGGCCGATTCAGGCTTTCCTGAAGGGAGATGAAGGTCTCGGTGCGCTGGATTCCAGGAATACGCTGGATTTTATCGTGCAGTACGTCGCGCAGGTGGCGGGTATCCCGACAAATAATCCGAATAAAAATACTGTACAATCCGGTTGTATAATACGCTTCCACCACTTCCGGAATTCGGGAAAGCGCCTGTGCTACCTCATCGTACAAGGAGCTTTTATCGAGGTAAATCCCCAGAAAGGCAGTAATATCAAAACCGATTTTTCCGTAATCGATGTCCAGGTTATACCCTTTCACGATACCGGCATCCTCCAGTTTTTTCATACGTACATGAATGGTTCCTCCCGAAACATACAGCCGTTTGGCAATTTCGGTGTAAGGCATTTTGGCGTTGTGCATCAATGCGGAAAGAATTTGGCGGTCGAGCGCGTCAATTTCAATCTCTTTCTCCATAAATTTGGTTAAGGCTAAATTGGGAATGTACTAAAACAATCTGGCAAATTTTTTAAATTAAATCAAAAATAGGGCTAAAAAAACGTATGATTTTACATAAGCAGTGAAAATTTTTAAAAATTATCGTTTGTGCCCGACATAATTTACACCATATTCACCGTGCGAATCCACCAATCATGAATACAAAAACAACGCATCTTCTATCAAGGCCTCAAATCTGGCTTCCCCTTCTCCTTTTCATGGGCATTGCCCTCGGTATCCTCATCGGACATCGTTTATCTTCCGCGCCGACTGCTTCGTCGGAGGCCTACCCCTTGTCGGACTTAGATAGCCATGCCAAAATAGAGGAGCTCCTGCGCTACATCGAAGCGAAATATGTTGATTCTGTAGATCGCGCCGAGGTAGTAGAAGAGGCCATTAGCAGTGTGCTTCGCACCCTCGACCCGCACTCCGCCTATATTCCCGCTGAAGAGCTGCAACAAGTAAACGAGCAACTGGAAGGCGCGTTTGAAGGTATCGGTATAGAGTTTATGCTGCTTCGCGATACACCCGTCGTCATCAGCGCGATACCCGGTGGTCCTGCCCAACGCGCCCATATGCTCGCCGGCGATAAAATTATTTCCATAGACGACACAATAGTTGCCGGAAAACACCTGAGTTCCTCGGATATCGTACACATTCTGAGAGGCAAACAAGGGCAGGGCGTCAAAGTAGGCTTCCAGCGATTTCCTTCCCCTAATATTCGCTATCTTCAGCTAAAAAGAGAAAAAATTCCCCTCCATAGCATCGATGCCGCGTACCGCATCAACGAGCGCACCGCGTACATCCGGATTGCCCGGTTTAGCGCTCAAACTTCCCAGGAATTTCTGAGCGCGCTCGACAAGCTGGCCCCCAAAGACCGTTCGACCGATTTGATTATTGATTTGCGGGGAAACCCCGGAGGATATATGCAACAGGCCGCCAATATATTGAGCCAGTTATTTGAAGAACGCAATAAACTGCTCGTATATACCCAAGGCTATTCCTCTCGCCGCATGGAGTATAAAACCACCGGGCGCGCCTATTATTCTATACGCAACCTGACCGTCCTCATCGACGAAGGAAGTGCATCAGCCAGTGAAATAATAGCAGGAGCCATCCAGGATCAGGACCGCGGCCTGATAATAGGCCGGCGGTCTTTTGGAAAAGGCCTGGTCCAGGAACAGTACCGCCTACGCAACGGAGCCGCACTCCGACTCACCATCGCACGCTATTACACCCCTTTCGGACGGTCTATACAAAAGCCCTATAAAGGAATAGACGATTATGAAATGGAATGGATAGAGCGGCAAAAAAACGGAGAACTCCTTTCCGAAGCTGCGATACCTATCGGCGACTCTACCCGCTACTTTACCTCCCGCGGACGAGTGGTCTATAGCAGCGGAGGAATCATTCCGGATGTGTTTGTTCCTATCGACAGCCAGGAGTTACTGCCCTACTTCCAGGAGCTCGAATTCCTGGTACCCGAATTTACGCTGTCCTTGCTGCAGACCCACCCTGGGCTGTCCAAAGAATATACCGCCGACTCGTTTATCCAGCACTTTACCTTAGCAGACACAGATGCCCGCCATTTTTTTGATTTTGCCCATCAAAGAGGCATCATACTCCAGGCCGAACAAATAGCCGGGGCACGTAATTCCCTGCTCCAACAGATAAAAGCCCAGATTGGCCGAAACCTTTTCGGAGAATCCAACTACTACCAGATTATGAATCAGAAGGATCCCGTTGTTCTAATCGCGTTGAGCAATATGGCCAAACCCAATCCACTGCGCGCGGTAGAAGACGATAAAAAACAAAAACAATAGGGGCCCATTTCGCACCCTATTCTCTATAAAACTCCAGCTCTTCATCCGATCCCAGGCGAACCAGTACCGGCAACTCGCCTACGCTACGGTCTTGCTGCCGGTATTTGACCACATAATCCATCTGTTGGATATGTGCCGAGCTAATCCCTCCAAAGTGCACAGGAACCCGGTCATTCGCATGTAAAATAGGAAGGGTAGCCAGCGGAGTGCCCAGCTTTTCAATAAGATGCTGTACAAAAACATCCAGGCTGACCCGGAACACAACACCGCCTTTCGGATGCCGCAACGGAAATGGAATCTGATCCGCCGTATCCACATAAATAGCGACTGGCCGAATATGGTGCATCAGGAGCGTTTCAATCCGCGGATGTAAGGCCGGTGCCCAGCTTTTCAACATCGCGATATCCTTTACAAGTACCTCCGCTTCTTCCGGTGCATACTCCGGAGCCAGGCTCATTAACCGCTCTACGGACGCAGCAAACGCCACCGATACGGCTGCTACCCATATTGAATCACTGGGCATCAGCACCATGCTGCCCTGACGTAACATATCCGATGCACGTTCCAAATCCGGTTCGAACAACAGACGCTGGCGACTTTGCGCCACTTTCCCTTTGTGTTCCATTCCTCAATAAGACTACCCGGCCTGAAATGCCGTTATGTATGAATATCTGTGTACTATAAAATATTGGTATAAACCAGTATCATGCAGCGAAAACGACCAGTCCGGTTTTATCAGCCAGACAACCTGAATGTTCAAATAAAGACGCACCCTGCGAACAACCAACCCGCTCGGTGTGGTTTAGCTTTGACGGGATTGCTTACGACCCTTCCCCTTTTCGGACAGGGCACTCATCTGTGAATAAAAGTCCAATAACGCTCGTGAAAAAAAATCTATTGCCAGTAGGCCTGTTTTTTTACCTGGGGATATGCATGCCCCCTGTGCAGGCGGCGCACATTATTGGCGGAGAAATAACCTATAAGCGCCTGGGGTACACCAATGGAGACCCGGCAAGCGCTTCGCAGCGCTACCTCTTCACCATGAAAATATATCGGGACTGCCTTTCCCCCGGGTCGAACTTCGATTCCTCTCCGGGAAGCACCGTAACAGCTTCCGTTACCATTTTTGCAGCCGACAAGCCAGGTAAGCCCCTCACGTTTTACATGGCAGCGCCAAAAGTGACCAAAATAAATCCGGATCCAGGCAATAAGTGTGTGGAAATTCCTCAAAACGTATGTGTTGAGGAAGGGGTCTATACCTTTGAAACGGACCTACCCATCATCGATACTTCCTATATTATCAGCTACCAGCGCTGTTGTCGGAACAACACCATAACCAATATCCGAAACCCGGAGCGCTCCGGGGCAACCTATACCGTAGAACTGACCAGCACCGCCCAAAAACTGGGCAACAACAGCGCTACATTTCGTTTTTTTCCCCCGATTGCCCTGTGTACCGGCACCCCATTTGTCGTAGATCATTCCGGTATCGATGCAGAAGGCGATTCGTTGTCGTATAGCCTATGCGGCTCCTTGGTCGGAGGAGGAGAAGACAATACCATCCGCGGCAACCCTTATGGCATCGCACCCGACCCCGACCTCCCTCCCCCGTATGAACTGGTACAGTACGTTACGCCTACCTTTAGTGCCCTGGAACCCCTGGGGAGCAGCGCCGGATTTCGCATCGATTCCAAATCGGGTATTATGCGGGGTACCCCTATGCTCTCCGGCCAGTTCGTCGTAGGTGTTTGTATGGATGAATACCGCAATGGCCAATTACTAACCCGGGTACTTCGGGATTTTCAGTTCAATATCACTCCTTGTACCTCCAATGTAGTGGCTAATCCGGGAACCGACAGCGTGAATACCAGCGGACAGTTTTTGCTTAAAAGCTGTGGAGATACCGCCTTCAAATTTAGCAACAAGAGCACCAAAAAAGACTATATCCAAAGCCAGCTATGGGAATTTGATACCCCATCCGGAAAAATAAGCAGTACGGAATGGGAAGCCACTCTTTCTTTTCCCGGGCCTGGATACTACTCCGGTATCCTCTTGCTAAACCCCAATACCCTTTGCACGGATACAGCGCATATCAACCTGCAGATCCTCCCGCCCGTCCGCACCACATTTTCCATTGAGACAGACACCTGCCAGCACCAGCCGCTCGCATTTGTCCAACAAACCAATACAGGGGGGCGTCCTATCAGCACTTATTCCTGGAATTTTGGGGATGGAAGCGGTACTTCGCGGCAGGCAAATCCAAGCTATGCGTACACCAAAACGGGGAACTACACTATCCGATTAGACGTACAGACGGAAGACGGATGCATGGGTACGACGCAAAAGACCTTGTCCTATTTTCCTCTTCCTTCAGCAGCCCGGATTCAGGCACCCGCCATACTCAACGGTTGTACCCCCTGGCCAGTTTCCTTTTCCGTAGGTCCGCTGGGGGATTTCAAATCGACCTATACCCTCCGCTGGGATCTGGGCGATGGATCGACGGCCAGCGGAGAAGCTATATCGCATATTTACCAACAGCCTGGTACTTTTCCTGTATCCCTTCAACTACGCGCTAGCGGAGGATGCCAGACAACCCTCGCGCTCCCACAACCACTACTCGTTAGCGAAGGTATCTCTGCTGCCTTTACCTATCAGCCGGATATGCCCGATAGCCAGCATTCGCTGGTTCAGTTTCGGGATGCATCGACCAACGCCCAAACTTGGCGCTGGACGTTCGGCAACCTGGGCAGCTCTGCCGAACAGCACCCGTCTTTTCAGTTCCCCCCCTACGGAACTTATCCAGTGACACTTATCGCCGCAACCGCCAATGGGTGTAGCGATACGACCGAGCAGCGCATACTGATTAAATCCAACCTCCAAACCTATTGGCCTACTATCTTCAGTCCCGACGGAGACGGCATCAACGACACCTTCGGGCCGAAGGGGAATTTTCCAGGCGTACAATCATTCCGTCTGCACATCTTTAGCCGCTGGGGTGATTTGGTGTATGAATCGTCCGATTTCAGCGAAGGATGGAACGGCCGCTTCAAAAATATTGGCCAACAAATGCCGGATGGTGTTTATTTTTACCAGGCTACCCTGGATGATGCAGCGGGAAATCCGGTGCCATATCAGGGAACCGTCACCCTTATCCGTTAGTATATGCGATTTTCAATCCTTGGATGGCTTTTGTTGCCGTTGCTCTTTTTGCCCCTGGGCGTCGAAGGACGCCATATCATCGGAGGGAATATCACGTATCGCTGCCTGGGCGGTGGCGACTATGAGTTCACCCTTACCGTGTATCGCGACTGTAACTGCACCGGCTGTGCTACCCTCGACGACGAAGCGTACATTGCTATCTATAAGTGTGGCGGCACGACGAATTGTGCTTCCCTGGGGCAATCGCGGTACATCGCCCGACTGAACGTACCCTTGCAAAGCAAAGCATTTGTAGAACAACCAAAGTATCCCTGCCTGATTCCTCCCAATATCTGCGTAGAACGAGGCATATATACGTTTACGCTGAGCAAATACAATATCCGATTACCCGTTACGGAGGACAGTTACCACATTTCTTACCAGCGTTGCTGCCGCAATGTCACCATCAACAACCTCATCCGACCAGACGACGTTGGAGCAACCTATACGATTGAAATTACTCCGGAGGCACAAAAGAAGTGCAACAACAGCCCCACCTTCAATCAGTTTCCCCCTACGGTGATTTGTGCCGATGCCCCGTTAGCATTCGACCATTCGGCTAAAGACCCCGATGGCGACCAGCTGGTGTACAGTTTTTGTGCCCCTTTACAAGGAGGAGGCCCCGCTCAAAGCGACCCATTTACCTACGGAAGCTGTATAGGAGCCTACCCGAATCCCGCCTGTCCACCCCCTTATGACCCCGTTGCTTTTATACAGCCACTATACAGCCCGGTAGCGCCCATGGCGGGCAACCCGGTTATCAGTATAGACCCCAATACCGGTCTCATAACCGGAACCCCGCGAATACAAGGGCAGTATGTCGTGGGGGTCTGCGTTTCGGAATACGACAAAGTAACCGGCAAACTGCTCAGCAATGTATTTCGGGATTTCCAGTTTAATGTGGCGAATTGCGACCCTACGGTGGTAGCCGATATCAAGGAAACGAAAATTATCGCTGACAAAGAATTTCTCCTAAACTCCTGCGGAATAACAGATGTCAAATTCACCAACGAAAGCTACCAACGGGCATTCATCAATCAGTATGAGTGGGAATTTGACGTAAAAGGGAAGATTATAAGCTCCAAAGAATGGGAACCAACTATTTCCTTTCCCGGAATCGGCAAATACAATGGAAAGCTGGTATTAAACAGAGGTACCTCCTGTAGCGACTCCGCGCGGATTACCGTACAGATTTTTCCGGATATAACCGCCGATTTCGACTACGCGTACGATACCTGTGTCGCAGGACCGGTGAGCTTTCTCGACAAATCAAGAACCGCCAGCGTGCTCAATGCCTGGGAATGGGATTTTGGGGATGGGGCGAAAGGTCAGGGCACTTCCGTCAGTCATATTTACAAAAAGCCAGGCAATATTCCGGTTCGGCTAACAGTGCGTGACACCAACCAGTGCGAAGCCGAGCGCATCCGACAAGTACCTTACTTTCCAGTGCCCGCGTTGCTCGTAATCGCACCCAATACCTTTAAAGGCTGTGTCCCGGGTAGTATTTTTTTCGAAAATCTATCCTTCCCCATTGATGAAACCTACCGGATCCGATGGCGGTTTGGAGATGGCGGAGAAAGCACCCAAATTAGCCCGACCCATATTTATACGACCCCCGGCGTGTACTCCGTAGATCTGGATTTGGTATCGCCCATTGGATGTAAAACAGACACTACCTTCAAAAACCTGATTTCTATTTTCGAAGGGCCGGAGGCAAAATTCACCTATTCACCGACTGAATTGAGCAACCTGAATGCCAAAACCTTTTTCCGGGATCAGTCGGAAAGGGCCGTAAGCAGATACTGGGATTTCGGAACCGGTGATTACTCGCGGGAAATCAGCCCTTCTTATACGTTCCCCGATACCGGACGGTACGAAGTCAGGCTGATAGCAACCCACGCCAGCGGCTGTATGGATACGTTTGTTGAACAAATCGACGTCCGTCCGCTGGTGTCCTATTTTCTGCCCAATGCGTTCACACCCAACGCCGATGCCGTCAATGATACCTACAAAGGAAGCGGCATACTCACCGGTATTCAACAATTCAACTTTCAAATATGGAACCGATGGGGCGCTGAAATTTTTAGCACCCAGGATCCTAGTACCGGGTGGAATGGCCGTATGCAAAACACCGGCCAAGAGGCGCCCCCCGGCGTCTATGTGGTGCTGGCCACCTTCCGTGGCCCCAGAGGAGAACCCCATGAGTATAAAGGCTTTGTAACCTTGATTCGATAATTTTTTTTGTTTTAAAATGAATACTATTTTATTTTCATAAAATCCTTACCTTTGCACGGCTAAAACAGACGCATTACTTTTTAAATAATTTTGCAATGGACGCGATCAAGTACGTGCACGAACAGTTGACCCTAAACCGGGAATTCCCAAATTTCCGCCCCGGTGATAACATCGTGGTAAACTATAAAATCATTGAAGGGGACAAGGAGCGGATTCAGGCTTTCCGCGGGGATGTGATTCAAATCAAAGGAGAAGGCGCTACCAAGACCTTCACCGTACGCAAAATTTCCAACGGCGTAGGTGTTGAACGTATCTTCCCTTATTCTTCGCCCAACATCAGCGAAATACAGTTGCTCAAGCGGGGTAAGGTACGCCGTGCGCGCTTGTTCTATCTCCGTAGCCTCCTAGGCAAGAAGGCTCGTATCAAAGAGAAGAAGACCGCCAAGATATAACTGTCCATAAAAGGGCATAAAGGGCATAAAAAATCCCCTGTGCGGTCTCGCACAGGGGATTTTTTATGCCCTGAAGAAGGGCTTTCTATAGAGCGGTAGCTTTCGGTTGTAAAAACTGCCGTAACCCATCTCTGTGCGTGTTGCATGTATAAAGAGACCGTCCGAAAAGTATTTCGCCATCTTCATTTTAAAAAAATGTCCTTTGGCGGCGAACGCCACCAAAGGACTTACGGGACAGCCCCGTACTTTTTTTAAAGCGATGAATCTATCCGACGAATCGGTTCAACCTACCATTTGACGATACGAACCGACTCTTGCCCATACTTACCGGCGAGACGGAGGATATAAACACCTGGCAGTTGGCTCTCTAGGTTTAGCGCTACTTGATTGGCCCCTGCTGCAGCATCTATTTTTCGGGTCAGCAGGCGCACCCCGTCCAGTGAATACATCGACAACACCAGGGATTCCTCCTGTGCGCTATTGAAAACCAATAACGCCTCGTCCAACACAGGGTTGGGCATCACCTGCAGAGCCAATGGCTTTACAAAGCTACTGACTACGATGCGAGGGGTATCTGAGTCCCCGGTATTCGGAATATTGGAAGTGCTACGCACCTCGATACGCACCCAGTTTGAAGACAATTCATGGCAGTTGTCGCTCAACAGGTTACTGCCAATCACCGCGCCTGGAGCAGCCAGGAGCGAACCAGTATAGGCCAATCCCCGTACCCGGTAATTTCCCGTAGGGAGCAAATCCAGGTCGATACTATCTCCGGTTACTACCGAAATAATCGCATCCTGTTCGTTGGTCAACAGAAAAACATAGGGAGCACGCAGGGAGGCATCTTTTTTTCCGAAGAAATATACGTCTCTGACCTTATCGGCTCGGTTTACGACCAGGCTCGTCAGGTTATTTCCTGCATACACCGTTCCTCCTTTGGGCGTTTCTGCAATAACCGTTATATAGTTGTCGGATAAATCAAAACAGCCGGTGCTCAGGCTTTCAACCCCCACCACTGTATTGTACTGCCCTATAAAATTGCCACCATACGATACGCCCCAGATGCGATACACACCTGCTGCAATCCCTTCGAAATCCAGCAGCCCTCCTTGAATATCCGGATAGATAATTTGATTTCGCTCATTGGTCAGCATAAGCTGATAGACCGATTCGGTGCCGGCGATGGGCTGATTCAAAATCACCAAGTCGAGCAGGCCATCCCCCGGGCAAGTGCCAAGGGTAGTCTCTCCAAACAAGGTACTCACCGACTGTCCGTTTACCTCCGCCCCTCTGTGGACCCGTATAAAGTTGCTTGACCACTGATAGCAAGAACCCGCCACAGGGGTATCCATACGGAGGGTATCCCCCGCTTTCACGGATAAGTTGCCGGTATATGCCAACCCATGTACCCGATAGCTGCCGATGGGGTGGTTGCGGAAATCGATAAGACCACTTCGGGATACTACCCGGACCACCCCAACCGTATCTGCCAAAATGTACACATATCCGGTCTTGGAAGTACTCGATGTTTTTACCTGAAGGGTATAGCCATCCCGCCCAGGGCAGAATTGCCGCTCTGTGGTGGTTCCATCTATCGTGATAGTTCCGCCGTTAGGCACATCCCGGAAAATGGTAAGGTAGTTTTCCGAAACTTCATAACACCCGTTGGAAGGTACGGCTGAAAGTATATTCTTGTTTCGCACGGAGACATAGGTTCCAGTATAGGATATACCCCAAACCCGCAATTCTTTGAATCCGGCATTTTCAAAATTCATTACATCCCCGTTTAGCTCTGCTAATACCAGGTTAGAGGTATTGGTTAATACATAGCGGTACCCCCCACCCGATCCGGTAGAAGTATTGGTGAAATACACGGAGTCCTGTTTGTTGTCACCGATACAGACATAGATGGTATCGCCATTAAAGCCCCGAGCCTGTACCTGCGCACCGTCGGCAGACTGTAGGCGGAATGGCATAGAAGCCGATAATGCATAGCAATCATCCGCTAACAGGGAGGTATCCACGCGCATCCCTGTTTCCAGTTGCAGCGTTCCCGTATAGGCAAGCCCCCAGATTTTATAGGCCCCTCCGGGTACATCATCTAATGCCAGTACTGCGCTATGTGTACTGGAGGTATCCTTAACAGGCGTTTCGGGTATGACAAAGCGGAGCTGGTTGAGCGTATCGGTGGCCAGAAAAACATACGGGGTCTTGCTGCTGCCCGCCGACCTTAGTTCCAGTTGCTTATTAGCGCTGCCTGCTCCCCCGCTGCAAACGACCGAATCGGTCACGCCCAGCAACGCCAAGGCCAGGGTTCCCGCTGCCGGTTGCTCCTTATTCACCAATACCACATTGCCGCTCAGGGCAAAACAAGTAGAGGCCAGATTATCCATCCCTACCAGCATTCCCTTACGTGCCAGCAAGGTACCATTGAAGGTTAAACTCCAAATTTTATAAATTCCATCCGCGAGTGAATCCAGCTGAAATACCCCAGATTCATTCACTGCGATAATCCGGGAGCTGCCATCTGCCAGCACATAGGTAACCCGGCCTCCTTCCTGGTCGGCTCCGACGACCTCCACCCGCTTACTGGATGTGCTATCGGGACAAACAGCATCAAACACCCCACCTGCTACCAGGCTGACCGTTCCGCCCAGCGGAGATGCCCAGGTCACGCGCAGCGCGTTCGAAGAAAGGGAAGCACAACGCTCTGCCAGAGGAGAGGTGGCCGGGTTGATGCCCGGAGCAGCGAAAAGCGCACCGGAGTAAGCCAGACCCCAAATCTGGTATTCTCCTTCCGGCAATCCATTCAAACGTATCGATTCATTAGTGCCTACGGATACTATCGTGCCGCTATTGTCAATCGCCAAAAAAGCATAGGATGGACCCTGCGTACCTATACGCAACAAATTCAGTGGCTTGTCACCCTGCTCTTGCGGACAAATATATTTTATGGGATTCACCAGGTCGTCACTAAATGCTATCTCCCCACCCCGCACTAATTCATTGCGCAGGGTGATGTAATTGCGAGATACCGCATAACAGCGATCCGACACCGCTGCGGTACGAATATTCATGCCCGCCTTTAAAGTCAGTTTCCCTGTATAGGAAATGCCATATACCCGATAAGAACCTGCCGGTGCCACGCTGATATCAAAGTTGGCTCCGACCAGCACCAGCATGACCTGCTCCTGCTCATTCGTCAACACATACTGATACGACAGGGAGGCCGTACTCGTATTTCTAAAGGACACAAAACCGGAGCCACCGCCGATACAAAGATTTAATTCCGTTGCCCCGGTACTCAGCCGAACGGTTCCTCCATCCGGGCTTTCCAGTGCCACCGAGATAAAGTTGTCTGAAAAATCATAGCATCCGCTGGCTGCTACCCCTTCTCCTATTTTTTGTCCTTTTTTCAGCAGCAAATCACCCGAATAGGCCAGATGCCAGATCCGGAAGCTCCCCGGCAAAAATCCTTCGAAAGAGAAAAAGGACGACTCCTGTGTCAGCAGCACTTTATTAGATACATCCGTCAGCATAAATACGCTGTTTTCGCCGGTGTACGCCGTCGGGAAGGTGACATATAATTCTTTTTCTCCACCGGGGTCCACACAACCCGTGTAGGTCGTTTTTCCATTTTGGTCGGCAATAGTACCTCCATTGGATACCGCCCGCGAAATAGATATAAAGTTTTTAGAAAGGACATAGCAACCGGTGCTGAGGGTAGCTTCCTCTAGGATATCCCCTTCTTCCGCCTGTAATTGCCCACTATACGCCAATCCCCAAATCCGAAACACCCCTGCGTCCATTGGGTCGAGCCGAACCAAAGAAGTCGTATAGGAACGGATGATTTGATTTTCGGAATCCGTAAGCACATACCCATATAAAGGATATTGGGTAGCGCTCGTGGCCACAGATAGCACCTGTTCGGACAACCCATCTGAACAAAACGCCGTCCCTCCTCCTGCATTGGCCAACGAAACGGTACCCCCATCGAGGTTGTATCGGTGCATCAGCACAAAATTGTCGGATATAGAGGAACACCCATCTGCGAAGGAGGCGTAATCCTGAATATGGGCTTGCGGAAAAATGTTGAACGCTCCAGTATAAGAGAGCCCAAACAGTCGGTAACTGCCTGCCGGGAACGCCCCCAAATCCACCTTACCCTCCGTCAAAACAGCCCGAACAACGTCCCGGGCGTCCACCAACAAAAAGCGATAGTTGCCCGTGCCCGTGGTCGCCACCTCGACAGCACCCGGATTCACCCCTTCGATAAAACACAGGCTTTTTTCTGTCGCCCCATCTACCAAACGAACGGCCCCTCCTTGTGGATTTTCTTTCAGTACTTCTACATAATTTTGACTTAGCGCCATACACCCTCCCCCGGAAACAGAAGCATCCTGTAGTAACATGCCCGCTTGTAAGGTCAAGGTACCTTCATAGCTAATGCTGTACACCTTGCTGTACAAACCCGGTAGAGGCAAAAAATCAATGGCGGCATTCACATCAAACACCCCCTGTACTACACCTTTTCCATCGACAGCTACCAGCGCCCCAGCATACCCTGGGAAAATGCGTGTTTTGAAAGAAAAAGTACCTGCTTGGTTATCATTCAAGCAAATACGAGCCAGCCGCAATCCCTGCGAGGTAGTTATTTCGCCGGAATCAACCGCATACACCTCTACCTCCAGGTAGTTGGAAGACAACTCCATGCAGTTATCGCTCAAGGCAAGCTGACGAATATCTCCAGACAGATTGCTGTTTAGATTACCTGTATAGGAAAGCCCCCATACGCGGTACACCCCAACCGGAAGGCCCGGTACATTCAGCTCCGGTGCCGACAGCCATTTGACAAATCGGTTGGAGCTATCCGTAAGCAAGTAAGCATACGCAGCAGCAGAAGTAGAAGTATGCTGAAGGGAAAGCGCCGCGTTGCGAGGGTCTCCGGCACATTGACGAATGGTAGGAACCCCGCTCCCAAACGAAATAAGTCCCCCTTCCGGAAAAACCGGAGAAGCGGTAATAAACCCGGTTGAAACACTCGAACAGGCTCCATTCAGATTGGCATCCTGCACTTTTTGCCCTATGACATCCGGCACAGCCCCCGTAAGCGAAAGCCCCCAGATATGCCGGGGACCATCCGCCTGATCAAAATCGTAGAACGGCTGATCGACCACATCCAGAATGACGTCCGAAGTATCTGCTATAATATAATGAAAACCAGCATCTGGGCTATTAGTGGCGAATGATAGGATATCCGGCACTCCGTTGCCCGGACAAAATACCCCGGCACCACTTCCATCCGAAAACGTCAGGCTACCACCGCTCGGTGGAAGCGTGGATACGATGATATAGTTGGCCGATAAGCCATAGCAAAGTTTGGCAAGGGAGTCTTCAAAGGCACGCATGCCAGGTTTGGCCCGCAAGGAACCAAGGAAAGACAACACGTACACGCGATACCGTCCCGGCGCAAACTGGTCGAAATCAATAGACAACTGATAGGAAACAGCTTGAATAATCCCGGAGTCATCCGTAACGAGAATGACATACGGCAGTGCCGGCGAACTCGCCCGAAATTGCAGTACACTCGGACTATTATCCGACGCACACAACTGCACCCGGGTATCGGCCGTAGAAGTTACGGAGATGCGGGTTTTGACCCCACAGGTACCCACTTGCTGACCCGAACCACGCACCCAGGCAGCTATGAGAAAGAGTCCAAGGAAAATTTGTCGAAATTTGTTCATAGAGATTATCACATTTAGTCATATCACAAAAAGGGGAAAGTGTAATCCAATAGGTCTGTAGCGCACATTGTACAAAAGGCGTGCCGCAGCTAGACACATAGCCTTTTTTCCAAAGAACCCTGTACTCAGCCCGAATGCGGTTTTCAGTTTGAGCGAAACAGACATCAGCAAACAAATATAAGGTCTTGGAATTTCCCATACTGCACAAACAAGCGCACTTTTTATAGTTTGCTTCAATAGGTTTTGTGCCTTCCGGTATTTATACGGGAAGGACGAAACCAGAAACGGGTAAGATATCCGTGATGCCCCCTTTCCAAGGCGCACAATCCGTTATAGCCAGGCCTACATCCACCAACACCCTGCGAAAAAACAGCCTGCTCCCCAGAGGCAAAGTCTATATTTTGGTTCCGATAAGCCCACCTTAGCCAGATATACCCGGTTGTTTTTTTTTAATTTCGACAAACAAAGCATACACTGTTCTGCGTTTCTATTGCGGATAAGAGCAGGGGTGGTAAGTAATCCCCCTTTTTCGTTTACCCAGCTATCCTGAAAAGCATGTCGCTCAGTTGGTCATTTTTGTGCTGGATTATCAGTGCCTGGGCAAATCCCGGTACGCCTGCTATGCCACCGGCTGCTCCTTCCCTGCGAAAGGAAGGTATCCGCACCTCGGATAAATTTTCGGTAGAGACGCTGGTTCAGGATATTTTTGTAGGGGGAGCCTGCAAAAATGTGTCGAATATCAAAGCGCTCGGCAATGCAAAAGGCATTGGCTACTTTGAGCAAGGCGGCAGCAGTATTGGTATTGAACGAGGGATTATTCTCGCGACCGGGCCGATTGGCAATGCGGAAGGGCCGAATGCCAAAGGCGATCTGGGAGGCGATTTCAAGGATGCTTCCGGGGATCCTGATTTGCGCAATCTCACCGCTGCGCCCATCTTTGATGCGGTGGGTCTGGAATTCAACTTTGTCCCCTTAGACTCCCTCGTAACCTTTCGCTACGTTTTTGCCTCCGAGGAGTACTGCGAATTTGTAGGGTCCAACTACAATGATGTGTTCGGTTTCTTCGTCAGTGGTCCAGGTATCAACGGATCGTTTTCCAAAAACTCTCAGAACGTGGCGCTGGTCCCCGGCGGAACGGAATACGTTTCCATCAACAATATCAACCACCTGAAAAATTCGGCGTACTTCGTGCGCAACGAACCCCAAAAAGATGCCGACCGATGCCAGATTGAATGGCAACAGCCCCCTAATTTTAACCGAATCGAGTTTGATGGTTTTACTAAAGTCATGACGGCTACCCTCAAGCTGATTCCCTGTCAAACCTACACCCTCCGCCTTGTTATTGCCGATGCCAGCGACGGGAACTACGATTCTGCCGTATTTTTGGAAGCGGAAAGCTTCAACATTGGCGGTAATATCAACCTGGGTACGGGATCGGTCAATGGGAAAGATACCCTGCTCGAAGGATGTAATACCGGCTATTTCCTGGCTCGTCGCCGACCCGGGGAAAAAACCGACAAGCCGCTTAGCATTGGCCTGCGAATTGGCGCAGGCAGCCAGGCGAAGCCCGGGATTGATTTTCAGCCCTTACCCAAAACCATCACCATCCCTGCCGGTGCCTCCGAAATCCCCGTTCCCGTACAAGTCTATATCGACGACGAACAGGAGCCGGTGGAGAGCATTATACTCGAACTCGATTTCCCCTGCTCCTGTATCAGCGATACAGCCAAACTTTATATTCAGGACCCCCCTCCCCTGCGCACCGGCCTACAGAACCAACAAATCTGCATCGGAGAAACCGTCCGACTGCAAGCCAAACCAACAGGGGGCGTCCCTCCTTACTCCTTTGCCTGGTCTGACCGCGACACCTCTCCGTACCTCATCATACGCCCTTCCGCAGATACCGTCGTTTCCCTCAGTCTAACCGACTCCTGCGGCCGCCATCTCACCCAGCAATACACCATCAGCCGGCGGCCTCCTCCTACCCTTTTTACCCAAAGCAAACGGGATGTATGCCAAGGCGACAGCGTACACATACCCATCTATTTCACTGGAGAAGCACCTTTTTCCTTTGTATATACCTCGGCCAGCGGGAAACAAGACACGCTGCGGCAAATCACCAGCAACCCGTTCTACCTGCCGGTGTACGAACCAGGTATTCTCCGGCTAAGCCATTTCATGGATGCGCTCTGCGAAGGACAAGTAAAGGGAAGCGCTGAAGTTCGACACTATTCAATCAAAACCATTGTGCGGGCATCCGACCTGTCCTGCCAGGGTCGGGAAGATGGTCGCATCCAGGTAGAAGCAGCCGGTGGTATCGCACCCTATCGATTTGAATGGAAAGGCAAAGGCTGGAACACCCCCCTCGTGCAAAACCTGCCAGCCGGCACCTACGACCTGCAGATAAGCGATCAAAACGATTGCTCCACCTCCCTCAGCGTCCCGATCAAGGAACCTCCGCTGCTGGAGCCGGTATCCTTTGACTGCAGAGACCTCCGCGGCTCCTTCCTCATCCTGTCGGCCAAAGGTGGCGTAAGCCCTTATGCCTACTCCACCGACGGAGTCCACTTCGAAGACCAGTCCTTGTTTGACAAACTCAGCCCGGGGGAAACCTTTAACCTATATACCCGCGATGCCAATGGCTGCACCATCTCCCAAACATTTCTCATGCCTGCCCGCTATGATCGAATGGTCTCCTTACCGCCTTCCGTTAAGCTGGATTTAGGCGAAAAATACCTCATCGAAACGCAACTCAATATCCCCCGCACCCTAATCGGCAACCTGGAATGGTCGCCTGCTACCCACCTGAGCTGCGATAACTGCCTACGACCCATTCTTTCCGCATTGGAAAATGAAACCATCCTACTCAAGGTGACGGATGTGTTTGGATGCACCGACGGCGCCTCCCTCATCGTCAAACTCAATCGACTGGCCGCTATCTTTATTCCCAATACCTTCTCCCCAAACGGAGACGGCACCAATGACCGCTTTTCCATATTCGCAGACCCCAGTCAAATCACCCGCGTACACTCCCTCCAAATTTTTAACCGATGGGGCCAACTCGTTTTTTCAGGACAGGATTTCCCCATCAACGTCGAAAGTTATGGCTGGGATGGCACTTTCAAAGGCCAGATTCAGGAACCGGGAATGTATTTGTATAAGACATCGCTCGAACTCAGCGACGGTAATCTCATCCACCGGGAAGGGGCATTCACCCTCATGCGCTAATACCTCTTCTCCAATTAAAAATGCCTCCGCCCGTGCACCAAAAAACTATTTTCATCAGCCGCACACTCCGTCCAGATAGTCCGTTCCTACAGGCTTTTTCCTCGCAACCTGCCATCCGTATCTGCGCCGAATCCCTGGTGGACTTCCAGCCGATACCATTCGACCACCTTCCCCCCTGTGACTGGATTTTCTTCTCCAGCCAACAAGGCGTTCGCTTTTTTTTCGATACCCTCAGGAAAAATGAATACGTACTTCCTCCCCACCTCCAATGGGGTACGCTGGGCGATGGCACCTCACAAACCCTTCGATCCTACGGAAAAACACCCGATTTTGCCGGCAATGGACAACCAGACCAGGTAGGCACTGCTTTTGCCATTATTACCCACGGTCAACGGGTACTTTTCCCTGCTGCCCTACACTCCCGCAAAAGCATACAGGCCTTCCTGCCACCGGAAACCACCTATATTGACCTACCTGTTTATTCCAATACGCCCAAACCAACTATACAGATTCCTGTTCCTGATTTACTGGTATTCACCAGCCCAATGAATGTAGCCGCTTATTTTGCGGTGTTCCCCCAACATACCTGTCTGCCCGCTATAGCCATCGGAGAAAGTACGCGCACAGCCCTACTCGGCTACTCGTTACCCTCTGTTTATATGGCCAGCACCCCGTCCGAATCGGCCCTGGCCCAGCTGGCACTCCAAATGCTGGCATAATACCCCTCTGCCTAAAATCGTTTACACACTCAAATCCACCTAAAAAAGAACTACTGCCATGAAAAAAGTATGGATCGTCCTCTCCCTGCTTCCCCTCCTCGCCTGCCACCGAAAAGAAGCCGACACGACCCATTTTGAAATTTTTTACGAACGATTTCATAGGGATTCCGCCTTCCAAATGCAACACATCCTCTTCCCCCTGGAAGGGTTGCCCGACAACGCCTACAGCGCCGGGAAAAACTTAGATGCCTTTCGGTGGGAGCAGAAAGATTGGGTTATCCACCAGCCTATCGACTTCAAAACCAGCGGATTCAAACGGGAATTACAAGCATTCAACAAAGATTTAATCGTCGAACGCATTGTACATGAAAGCGGAGATTATGCCATGCTGCGCCGGTTTGCACGTATCAACGGACAGTGGACGCTGATTTACTACGCCGGGCTAAATCCTATTCAACAGTGAACGCCTGACGGCGCACAGGCTTAAAGCAGCGTGTGCGCCTCCTTCCAATGGGATTTTAAAAACAAATCCTCGGAAAGCCCCATCGGGGCGAGGCAATACCAGGCATCCCGTCCGGATTGGCTTTGTGAAAAAGCCTAGAAAATCCGTTCTTCCAACAGATAATTCACCACATAGTCCTCGATGCCTGCTTCCAGCGAATAAAAAGGCCGATCATACCCGGCACGCCGAAGCTTTTCCATGCTGGCTTCCGTAAAATACTGGTACGTATCGCGAATATCTTCCGGCGTGTCTATGAAGGAAATATTAGGCGCCAGCTGCATTGCGTGAAACGTGTTGGTTGCCAGATCCAGGAAGGTGCGGGCTTGCCCGGTACCTACATTATACAGGCCGCTCGGAACACCTGATTGCCTAAACAGAAAGTACTCAATAGCCAGCACGTCCTTGATATAAATAAAATCGCGACGCTGGGCACCATCCGCGACATCGGGGCGGTGGGATCGAAACAACTTCATCGCGCCACTGGCCTTAATTTGACGGGCGGTATGAAATATAACCGATGCCATCCTCCCTTTGTGGTACTCATTTGGCCCGTACACATTGAAGAATTTTAGCCCTGCCCAAAAAGGAGGCGTTTCACTTTGTTGCAATACCCAGCGATCGAAGTCATTTTTGGAATCGCCATACGGATTCAGCGGATGGAGCTGGGATACGATATCGTGGCGGTCTTCATATCCCAGTTCGCCTAAGCCATAGGTAGCCGCGCTCGAAGCATATACCAGCGGGATACCGTACGCAGCACAACGTGTCCAGATTTCCTTCGAGTAGTTGAGGTTGAGCCGATCGAACAAAGCGGTATCCTTTTCGGTGGTATCCGTTCGGGCGCCCAGGTGAAAGACAAAAGAAATCTCCGCCCGCCTACGATCCATCCATTGGAATAAGTCGTCGCGATGCACCTGCTCTAAATATTGTTTACCGGTGAGGTTTCGATTTTTATCTTCCCGGCTAAAATCATCGGCTAGAATCAGGTTCCGGTGCCCTTCGTCGTTGAGTTTTTGCACCGTGCAACTTCCAATGAACCCGGCTGCTCCGGTTATGATAATCATAGTATAGCGATTTTTAGAAAAAGATTATTCCTGATAGGACGCGATGGGCGGGCAAGTGCAAACCAGATTCCGATCGCCGTATGCACTGTCGATACGCCCTACCGACGGCCAGAATTTGAATCCCTCCCGCAAATAAGGCAGTGGATAGACTGCTTTTTCCCTACTATACGAATGGTTCCAGGAATCAGCGGTAGCCTGCTCTGCGGTATGCGGCGCATGATGCAGCACATTATCCTGTACATCTGCTTCCCCGGAAGCAATCTCATCTATTTCCCGACGGATTTGCAGCAAGGCATCACAGAATCTATCCAGCTCGTCTTTGCTTTCACTTTCCGTAGGTTCAATCATGATGGTGCCGGCTACCGGGAAGGACAAAGTCGGCGCATGAAAGCCGTAATCCATGAGTCGCTTAGCCACATCTTCGGCGCTTACCAGCGCTTTGAACGGGCGCAAATCGAGAATCAGCTCGTGCGCACTTCGCCCCTTGGTGCCTACATACAGTACCTCGAAGGCGGATTCCAGGCGGGATTTAATATAGTTCGCATTCAGGATGGCGTAGCGGGTGGCATCTGTTAGCCCTGCGGCTCCAAGCATGCGGATATATCCGTAGCTAATCAGCAGGATGCTCGCACTACCCCAGGGAGCAGAGGATACGGCATGTACGCCGGATGCACCGGCAGACGGTACTACGGCATGCCCAGGAAGGAAAGGCTGGAGACTCTCATTGACACAAATAGGCCCAACGCCCGGACCGCCCCCACCGTGTGGAATGGCGAAAGTTTTATGGAGGTTGAGGTGGCATACATCGGCGCCAATGATGGCGGGGCTGGTCAGTCCAACCTGCGCATTCATATTGGCACCGTCCATATACACTTTGCCGCCATGCGCATGAATGATGGCACAAATCTCTCGAATCGGCTCTTCGAATACACCGTGGGTGGAAGGATAAGTTACCATCAGGGCAGCGAGTCGGGCACTGTACTTTTCTGCCTTCGCCTGCAAATCGGCTACGTCGATATTCCCCAGTTCATCGCAATTAACCACTACTACTTCCATGCCTGCCATTACCGCACTGGCTGGGTTGGTACCATGAGCCGACGAAGGAATGAGCGCAATATTGCGATGCCCTTCCCCTGCAGCCTGGTGAAATGCCCGGATAGTAAGTAGCCCGGCGTACTCTCCCTGGGCGCCGGAGTTCGGTTGCAGCGAACACGCTGCAAAACCGGTTACTTCGCAGAGCCAGTCGCTCAGTTCGTTAAAAATACGCTGATAGCCTTTCGTTTGCGATAGCGGTGCGAAAGGATGCAGATCCGCAAATTCCGGCCAGCTCACCGGAAGGAGTTCCGTGGCTGCGTTTAGCTTCATCGTGCAGGAGCCAAGCGCAATCATCGAATGGGTCAGGGATAAATCCTTGTTTTCCAGTCGCTTAATATAGCGCATCATCTTGCTTTCGGTATGATAGCTGTTGAAAACAGGATGCGTGAGATAGGCGGATTCACGGCGCAGTACGTCCGGAATAAGCTGTTGATTCGGCAGCATAGCCGGCAGCGCAGCCGGATTAGCTTGGCCTGCAAGCGACGCAAACAACTGCAGCAGAGCCTCGATATCGGCCAGGGAGGTCGTCTCATCTATTGAAATGAGCACCCCATCTGGGCTATAGTAAAAATTCAGGTGTGCCTGTTCTGCTGCAGCGCGGATTTTTTCTGCGTGCGGCGCATCGACGCGAATGCAGAGGGTATCGAAGTAGTGCGTATTGGCTTGTTTGTAACCCAGTTGTTTTAATCCCGCATCCAGCAGGCGTGCCTTATCATGAATGCTTTGGGCGATAGCCCGAATCCCATCCGGGCCATGGTACACGGCGTACATGCCAGCCATGATGGCCAGTAAGGCCTGCGCGGTACAAATATTGGAGGTAGCTTTTTCCCTGCGGATATGCTGTTCACGCGTTTGAAGCGCCATACGCAGCGCTTTTTTTCCGTGCACATCCACTGAAACGCCGATGATTCGACCTGGAATGACGCGTTTGTACTCTTCCTTGGTTGCAAAAAAAGCAGCATGTGGACCGCCATACCCCATTGGCACACCAAAGCGCTGGGAGTTGCCTACTACGGCATCTGCCCCCCATTCACCCGGAGGGCTCAGCAGTGCCAGGCTCAACAAGTTGGTGCTAACCATTACAAATACCTCCTCCGCATTGGCTTTTTGCACCAGCGCCCGGTAGTCTGTTACCGCACCATTGGCAGCGGGATAGGGCAGCATTATGCCAAACGTCCTTTCTGAAAATACAAACTCCGATACAGGTAATACCCGCACCTCTATACCCAAGGGCTTGGCTCTGGTATATAGAACATCCAGCGTTTGAGGGAATACCTGGTCGGATACCAGAAACTCATGAAACGGCTCTTGCCTGGCTTTTTTATTTTTCAGGCCGTAAAACATAGCCATCGCTTCGGCGGCGGCCGTGCCCTCATCGAGAAGCGACGCATTCGCTACCGGAAGCCCCGTCAAATCGCTGACCATCGTTTGAAAATTCAGCAATGCTTCCAGACGGCCTTGCGCAATTTCGGCTTGGTAAGGAGTATATTGGGTGTACCAACCCGGGTTCTGAAAAATATTTCGGGCGATTACCGACGGGGTTATCGTACCATAATACCCCATCCCGATAAAGTTTTTCGCCAAAATATTCTGGCCGGCAATATCCCGCAACGCTTGCAGGTACGCATATTCCGTCAATGGCTCCGGAAGGTTCAGCGGGCGGCTAAGTCGTATAGCTGGAGGAACTGTCTCGTCAATCAACTGATTCAGACTGGGTACTCCAATCGATTCTAACATTTCAACAAGCTCAGTAGCGTTCGGGCCAATATGCCTGCGCACAAACTGATCGTAGGAAGCGGACGCGTGCATCTCTTTTGTTGGTTTCATTTGGTTCAAAAATCCGGCGCAAATTTAGTCTTTTTAACCGTTCAATTAAGGAATGGTTGTTTCTGCTTTCAGTTATTTATTCCATCTCTCCTACCCACCCGTTTTTCTCCCAACAAAATGCACCAACAAACCTTTTAGCCCTCGAAACACTGCAATCAAATCCCCGCCCTTAAAAAGCACCTATCTGAAATTATTAGCCACTTTTTATACCTTTATCCAACAGACTACAATTGAATATTTTTTCAAAAGAAACATAGACAAATAAATGTTGCACAACTCGCACCCCGAAAAGCGCATTGCAGTGATAGGTGCCGGCTGTTCGGGCATTACCGCACTGAAAAACCTGGTACAATCAAAGGTAGGTGAGGTGGTTTGTTATGAGCAAAATAACCAGGTTGGAGGAAACTGGATCTATTCGGCTGCTGAATCGCATTCCAGTGTATGCGAAACGACACATATTATCAGCTCAAAAAAACTGTCGGAATACTGCGATTTTGCCATGCCGGAGCACTATCCCGACTACCCATCCCATGAGCAGCTGCTGGTGTATTTTCAGGACTACGCCACCCATTTTAATCTTTACCCATACATCCGGTTCAATACAAAAGTACAACGAGCCGAAAAAATAGCCCACGAACGCTGGCAGCTCACCCTGGCAAATGGCGAAGTAGAAACCTTTGATTATCTGGTGATTGCCAACGGACATCATTCTGTTCCCCGCATGCCGGAATTACCCGGCGCATTCAATGGGCGCGTTCTGCACGCCCATTCCTATAAAACCAACACTCCTTTTCGCAATGAACGGGTATTGGTTATCGGGGCGGGCAACTCCGCCTGCGACTGCGCCGTAGAAATAAGCCGGGTAGCTTCCCATGTATCCCTCAGTGTTCGCTCGCCACAATACATTATCCCCAAATTTTTTCTGGGAAAACCTACGGATACCTTCAATGCCAATATGTCGTGGGTGCCTAATGTAATAGCGGAACCGCTTCGGCAGCTCAGCTTGTGGCTCCAGGTAGGACGCTATACCGACTACGGCCTCGAGCAACCGGATTTCGCAACTACCAAAGCACACCCCACCCTCAATTCAGAACTGCTCTACAAAATTCGGCACGGCAAGGTACATCCTCGTCGGGGTATTCAGGCGATTCACGGAGATGTCGTCACGTTCACCGACGGACGAGCCGAGGTATTCGATACCATCCTCGCAGCAACGGGCTATAAAATCGCCTTCCCGTTTTTTGCCGCTGATTTTATCAACTACGAGGATGCTTCCCATATTCCGCTATACCTGCGTATGTTTCACCCAGAGCACCCCTCTTTGATTTTTATTGGCCTTTTTCAGCCCCAGGGTGCTATTTGGCCACTCAGTGATTACCAGGCACAACTCGCATCGAAGTACATTGCAGGGAGCTGGAACCGACCCGCCGAAATAGCCCACCTGGCAAACCAAGATGCCCATTCAATTTCTAAAAATTTTATCCCCAGCAAACGACATGCTATCGAAGTACACTACCCCGAGTTACTCCGGCGGCTGCAAAAAGAACTGAAACGCTAAATCCATACCTCTAAAAATGATTGATCACTATTTTTCAGACGTATGTTTTCAAACAACCTATTTGAGGGAAAGATTGCGCTGGTAACCGGTGGCGGCAGCGGCATAGGTTACGCTATCAGCCAGCGGCTGCTCGAGCTAGGATCTACCGTGTACATTGCTTCGCGCAACGAAGAAAAACTTCAGAAAGCCGTAGAAAAATTGCGTTCTTTCGGACCTTGCCAATACCAGGTCTGCGATATCCGGCAACCAGACCAGATTCGGGCACTGGCAGCCTTTATACAGGCCAACAGCGGCCGTCTGGATTTTCTGTACAATAACGCCGGCGGACAATTTCCATCCGCCGCGGAGGATATTTCCGAGAAGGGCTGGCTGGCCGTTGTGAACAATAACCTCAACGGCACCTGGTTTGTCACCCAAATTATGGCCAATACCTTCTTTATCCCACAGCAATCGGGAAGTATTATACACATCATTGTCAACCATTTCAGGGGGACGCCGGGGATGGCACATACTGGGGCCGCACGGGCTGGCGTAGATAACCTCACCAAGACCCTCGCGGTGGAATGGTCGCCCTACCAAATCCGCGTCAATGCCATTGCGCCCGGAATTATTCAGTCTTCCGGTCTCGACAACTACCCTCCCGAGCTATTGCACGGCGTAGCCGATACCATTCCCATGAAACGCCTGGGCAGTACCGACGACATCGCCTGGCTGGCACTCTTCCTATCCAGCCCAATGGCTTCCTATATTACTGGTGAAACTATTTATGTCGATGGAGGCCAACGACTCCACGGCGATATTTTCAAGCTCTGATTCTATGAAAACATTACTTGCCTTTTTCTACGAATGGGAACGCACCCGCCCGGACGCTCCATTTCTGCGCCAGCCTCAGGGCAACTCCTGGTCGGTAATCACCTGGCGCGAAGCGGGTCAGGAAGCGCGTAAAATAGCCGCTGGCCTCCAACAACTTGGACTGAAGCCGGGAGACCACGTTGGACTTATCTCAAAAAACTGCTATCAC
>Ga0172373_10001578_pt1 | contig 36838 bp, 26 predicted proteins | sample Lak10m_2_FD_114546 | JGI IMG/M metagenome (GOLD analysis project Ga0172373, IMG submission 114546) | Freshwater microbial communities from Kabuno Bay, South-Kivu, Congo - kab_092012_10m | ecosystem: Environmental > Aquatic > Freshwater > Lake | place: Democratic Republic of the Congo...
CGCGGACAATTCCATTTCAGTATTGGTATGAACATGGGTGAACTTTAATAATTATATAAAGATGAAAAAGATTTTCTTCCTTACAATTATCGCAGTATGCAGCCTTACGCTGAATGCTCAGAAATTTGCATACGTAGATTCCAAATATATTTTGTCACATATTCCAGCTTATGAGGCGGCACAAAAAGAAATCAATGAATTATCTGCTCAATGGCAAATGGAAATTGAAGCGAAATATGAATCAATCTTACAGCTAGAAAAGGCATATCAAGCTGAGAAAATTTTGCTTACGGAAGACATGCGAAAGAAACGTGAAGGAGATATTGAATTAAGAAAGAAAGAGGCCATGGAACTTCAAAAATCTAAGTTTGGACTTGACGGAGAATTATTTAAAAAGAGAGAAGAACTCATTGCTCCAATTCAAGAAGAAATCTACAAGGCCATTGAAGAAGTAGCTTCAACAAGCGCACTCATGGTTGTATTCGACCGATCTGAACAAGGAAATTTGTTATACACCAATCCCAAGCACGATATCAGTGACAAGGTGATTAAAAAAATGGGGTTGAAACCAGGAGAAACTCTAGATGGAAAATCGGGTGGTGATAAGGATGATTCAGACGATTCAGACGCCCCAAAAGGAGGAAATAATCGCACCCAGCCAAAAACCGGAGGTGGAAAAGGAAAGTAATTCGTATTTTTGGTACTGTCATTGAAAGAAGAAAAGATAAATAAGTAAAAATGAAAAAAGTAATTGTTCTTGCAGCCCTTTGCACACTTGGTTTGACCACATTCGCACAGAAATTAGCCCATGTAGATAGTCAACAAATTGTATCTGAAATGCCTCAAATGAAAGACGTTGAGAAAGTATTGAATGATGCTAAAAAATCTTTTGAAGATGAATTTTTGGCCATGCAAAAAGAGTATGAGACCAAAGTTACTGAATATGAAACAAAGTCGAAATTACCTGTGAATCAAGGTGGATGGCCTGAAGCTATCAAGCAAAGTAAAGCCCAGGCCATTGCAGACCATCAGCAAAACATGGTTGACTTTCAAAACACAGCTAACACAGAATTACAAAAGATTCAAGATGATCAGTTGCAACCATTAATCGATGAATTCAACAAGGCAGTTGAAAAGATTGCAAAAACGCATAACTACGTTTATGTATTTGATGCAGCCGCTGGAAATCTACTTTATAAAGGCGGTGAGGATATCACTGAAAAACTTAGAATTGAACTTAAAATCCCTGCCCCTGCTCCAGGTGCAAACGGAAAATAAAATGAAGATCCCGATTTTCGGGATTTTTTTATGAGTCACACACCCATTGGAATTTTTGATTCAGGTATAGGTGGGCTTACTGTAGCGAAGGCCATTCAACGCGCATTGCCCAATGAATCGTTTATTTATTTCGGAGATACCGCTCATCTTCCATACGGCGATAAATCGCCTGAAAGTATTCGGACTTATGCGAAGAAAATAACAGAACTATTACTTTCAAACAACTGTAAGGCCATTGTCATTGCATGCAATACGGCATCTGCTCACGCCTACAAAGAGGTTTTGAAAATGGTTCCGAATCACGTGCCTGTAATCAACGTAGTAGATCCAGTTGCAACCTACACTGCCCAGCACTATGAGAAGGGTAAAATAGGTGTAATTGGAACCAAGGGAACAATTCAATCTAGAATCTATGTAAAACGCATTGAAAAACTCAATGCGAAACTTAAAGTGCTATCGAATGCAACGCCGCTGCTGGCCTCTATGATTGAAGAGGGATATTTTAACAACAAAATTTCTCAGACTATCATCAATAATTATTTAGCGAAGCCGTCTTTCAAAGGAATAGATGCCTTGATTTTAGGTTGTACGCACTATCCGCTCATTAAAAAGGAGGTAGAGCGTTTTTATGAAGGGAAAATAGAAATCATAGACAGCGCATCTGTAGTGGCAAGCGCGGTAAAAGAAACTTTGAGTAAAAAGGGATTACTATGCACGGCAGGGAAAAAACCAAAGTATCACTTCTGGGTTTCCGATTACACGGAGTCTTTCGAAAAGAGCACGGCCATTTTCTTTAAGACCAAGCAGAAGCTGGTTGAGAAAAGAATTTGGTCAGAAAAATCTTAGTGCTTGAAATGTCGAACACCTGTCATGTACATGGCTAATCCATGTGCATTGCAATAGTCTATACTCAGCTGATCTTTAATGGAACCTCCAGGTTGAATGACACCACAAATGCCAGCTTGATCTGCTATTTCAACACAATCTGGAAAAGGGAAAAAGGCATCACTAGCCATAACGGTTCCTTCCAAAGAAAATCCAAAATGTCTGGCTTTTTCTATGGCCTGATTTAATGCATCAACACGTGAAGTTTGTCCTGTTCCGCTTGCAATAAGAGTTTCATTTTTTGCAAGAACAATGGTATTGCTCTTGGTATGCTTGACCAATTTATTTGCGAAAATTAAATCGCTAATTTCTGAAGCGTCCAATCCCTTTTCAGTTACTAATTTTAGTTCGGCTTCCGTCTCGGTTGCATCATCTTTGTCTTGAACCAAATAACCATTCAGAATAGAGCGAACCGAAGTTTGTAACAATGGAGTCTCTTTCCGGGTGAGTATGATGCGATTCGGTTTTGATTTTAAAAGATGAACAGCTTCTTCACTGAAATTGGGTGCAATAATGACTTCGCAAAATAACGTGTTTATTTTTTCTGCTGTTGGAAGATCAATGGTGCCATTCGAAATTAGAACACCACCAAAGGCCGAAGTGCTATCGCAGGCAAATGCTGCGTCATAGGCCTCTACCATGGTAGCGCGTGTTGCCAAACCGCAGGCATTGTTATGTTTTAAAATAGCAAACGTAGGATTGCAGTTTTTAAACTCATCTATCAATTGCACTGCTGCTTCAACGTCTAATAAGTTGTTGTACGAAAGTTCTTTTCCATTCAGTTTCGTGAAGAGGGCATCTAAATCTCCGTAGAAACTGCCCTTTTGATGCGGATTTTCTCCATAGCGAAGGACGTGCTCATTTCTATTGGCAATTCTTAAAGACCCGTTGTTTTCCCCCTTAAAATAAGTGTAGATGGCAGAGTCATAATGAGAAGAAACCTCAAAAGCTTCTTTAGCGAAATGCTTGCGTTGTTCCAATGTAGTTTCACCTTGTTGCTCGTTCAGAATGTTCTGAAGTGCTGCATAATGATTGACTGAAGGAATGATGAGCGTGTCTTGAAAATTTTTCGCAGTACCTCGAATAAGAGCAATGCCTCCAATATCTATTTTTTCAATGATTTCGTCTGCGCTTCCTCCGGCTGCTACGGTATCTTCAAACGGATAAAGATCTACCACTACGCAGTCAATGGCTTGTATGCCGTATTTAATAGCTTCTTGTTCATCCTGTTCGTGATTTCTTCTGTAGAGAATTCCACCTAGAACGCCTGGATGTAAAGTTTTTACACGACCACCAAAAATGCTGGGATAACCCGTTAATGTTTCAACAGGAATAACGGGAATACCAAGTTCTTCAATGAAAGTTTGTGTTCCTCCGGTGCTGTAAAGTGTTATGCCCAAATCATGCATACGCTGAACAATTGGGGTTAGACCGTCTTTGAAATAGACTGAAATAAGGGCAGATTTGATAGGTTTGTTCACAGCGGAAAAAATTAAGTGGCAAAGTTATTCGCTTCTTCCCTTACCTTAGCATTCAAAGTAAAATATTTTGTCAGTAACATTAGGAAATCATGCTCACCCGTTTTTTAACGCGTTGAGCGAAAAAGTAGATCAGTACTTTCAACAGAAAGGGGTGCAGAAAACAGGTAACTGGAAAATCTATTCCAAGGCTATTGTGCTCGTTGCCATGCTCATTGTAAATTACATCTTACTTTTTGCCATTGAAAATCTATTCGTACATTTTCTGCTTTGGGGAACTTTAGGTGTTGTTTTCGCGGCAATAGGCTTCAATTTAATGCACGATAGTGCTCACGGAAGTTTCTCTTCGAAAAGATGGGTGAACGAACTTACAGGATATTCCTTAAACCTCATTGGTGGGAACGTTTTCTTATGGAAAATTAAACACAACCAAATTCATCACGTATTTACAAACGTTGAGGGAGTAGATGATGACATAGATGTACAGCCATTTCTAAGGGTGAATGCACAGCAAAAAAGATATTGGTTTCATAGATATCAATTCATTTATTGGACAATCATTTATGGTATGACTTATTTCTTGTGGGTCTACATCAAAGATTTTGGAAAGTATTTCAATAAGCGAGTAGGAGTTACACCCATTCGTAAAATTCCATTGAAAGAGCACATTATTTTCTGGGTAAGTAAGGTGGGGTACCTCGTTGTCTTCTTAGTACTTCCCCTCATATTCATAGGAGTTGTCAAAGCACTTATTGGTTATTTAATCATGTTGTTTGTATGCGGTTGGTTAATTGCCGTTGTGTTTCAATTGGCTCACGTGGTTGAAAACACGCAATTTCATTTGCCAGAGTTCGATGGAAATGAATTGCAGTCGGAATGGGCTGTGCATCAAATTCTAACCACTTCAAATTTTGCAACCAAAAGTAAAATAGTGAATATCCTCGCTGGAGGCCTGAATTTTCAGGTTGAGCACCATTTGTTCCCGAGAATCAGTCACGTGCATTACCCTCAAATCAATAAAATTGTTAGAGAAACGTGCAAAGAGTTTGGCGTTCAATACAATGAATTTTCAAATGTTACCAAGGCCGTTGTTTCTCACGTCCGTTATTTGAGAACCATGGGAATGGCTTAATTCATTTTTCACCTTTCACGAACCTGTTTTATTTTTGCATGTATGGGACGCATATTCGAAAAACGAAAACATAAAATGTTCGCTCGCTATGATAAAATGGCGAAGGCATTCACACGAATTGGGAAAGAAATTGCAATGGCTGTCAAAGACGGAGGTCCAGATCCTTCCTACAATCCAAGGTTGAGACAGTGCATTGTAAACGCCAAAGGCGCGAACATGCCAAAGGATCGCGTTGAAGCTGCTATCAAAAGAGCATCTTCAAAAGATGCCAGCAATTATGATGAGGTAGTTTATGAAGGTTATGGTCCACATGGAGTTGCGGTATTGATAGAAACAGCAACAGATAACCCTACTCGAACCGTCGCAAATATTCGCATGTATTTCAACCGAGGAGGTGGTGCCTTAGGAACAAGTGGATCACTTTCATTCATCTTTGAACGTAAAGGCGTGTTTCGCTTACCGGCTGAACACCTTTCCAATTGGGAAGAATTGGAATTGGAACTCATAGACGCAGGATTGGAATCATCTGAAATAGATGAAAACGAAATTGTGGTTTATACCGCTTTCGCCGATTTTGGTTCCATGCAAAAAGAGTTGGAAGATCGCAATATTCCTGTGAATAAAGCGGGTCTTGAACGAATTCCGAATAGCTATGCTGAAGTAACGGAGGAGCAAGTAGATGAAATTCTAGAGTTGGTTGAGAAGATGGAAGAAGATGATGATGTACAGGCCGTTTATCATAATTTAAAATAATGAGATATATTTTTTTAATTCTTTTGGCATCAATCACTTTGATGTCGTGTGTAAAAGATCCTGGTCTAGGTGGTTCAGGTATCATCTCAGGTAAAGTAAATAAAGAAGTAAGGGTCGTGCTAACAAATCCAAACACGGCTATCTATACGGTTCCAGCGGCAGATCAAGATGTATATATTGTTTATGGAGGTCACATATCTCCAGATGATAAGGTGGTAACGAATTACAATGGTGAATTTGAATTTAGAAATCTACGCAGAGGCAAGTATACCATATACACGTATAGCAAAGACACCACCGGAGTAAACCCGCCTGTGATCGACCCTTCGCGAATGGTCATCCTGAAAGAGGTTGAGTTAATAGACAATCAAGATCAAATTGAACTTTCGGATTTAACCATTTATGATACGCAATAGATTTGCTTGGTTATTCATTCTAATTCTATCATCTGTAAGCAACACGTTTGCCCAGCAGAAAGATGCTGGATTGTGGGTTGGTTCATCTTTTTCTTTTGAGTTGGAAGAAGTTTTTTTGACAAAGAACAAAGCATTAAAGAATTGGAATATATATGCTGCGCCCGAGTTGCGACTGGATGAGAACATGACTCGTGTCAATGGATTTTTTTCTGACTTTGGGACATCTAAAAAATGGAATAAATACATTGCAACTTCCATAGAACACCGATTGGGTGGTAAAAGAAGTAAGGGAGAGTATAATTTTAGACAGAGATGGTCATACGGTCTTCAATTGATACTTCCAGCAAAGAATTTTAAATTATCTTCCACTACACGCTATCAAACTACTAATACTTACGGTACAGACATAGATTTAAAATCAACATGGAGAGAGAAGTTTACGTTCGAATTTTCTGGTTTAAAAAAAGTGGATGTGCAACTTTCACATGAGTTATTCTTCGGACCTATAACATACGCCTACACTGATTGGCGTAGTCAAATCAAGTTAAAATTCAAAATCAATAAGACTTCGAATTTTTCAGTAGGATACCTCATTCAAAAAGATCTTGGAAATGGTAATATGGATTTTGTTGTTCTGTCTGGATATAAATGGGAATTGAATAGAAAGAAAAAAAATAAAGAATCGAATTCACCGAAATAATCGATTCTAATTTGTTCACCCTCCTTTTTTTCTTAAATTCGGCTTACTTAATCAAAATCATGAAAAAATTATTCCTTCTTCTCGGGCTTGTTTTGTCTTGGAGCCTGGCTTTCTCTCAACAAGGTACTACATGTGATAATCCAATTCCCCTGGCTAGCCCAGGTGATTATACAGGTACTTTCGAAGATACGTGGTATACCTACACCCCAACAGAATCAGGAATTACAGCATTCTCCACTTGTGGAACGAACTCGTGTGATACGAAGATTTGGATCTATTCTTCATGCGTAGCGAATCCAACCGAATTTGCGGAAGGAACCTATGCATACAATGACGATTTCTGCGGATTGCAAGCGCACCTTGAAGTAAATCTAATTGCCGGAACAACCTACTATGTGCGAATTGGTGACTACTATGAAAGTTGCCCAGCTTCGGTTAATTTCAATATCACGTACATTGGTCAGATATACGGTTGCACAGATGCAACGGCGTGTAACTTCAATCCAATGGCAACTGCTGATGATGGTTCTTGTGTATACTTTCCAAGTGAAGCATGCTCTCAGCCCGATTTACGATTTGATAGCTTAGCTCTTGTAAATTCATTATACGTTGGCCAAATTTCAGCGGCCGAGTGCGATGTTCAAGAGGGGTGTCTTACAGGATACGGAAATCGTTGGATCATCGGATTCAGCTCAAAAATTGACAACATAGGTGAAGCAGACTACTACATTGGAAACCCATCTGCAAATCCAGAAATGTTTAGTGTTGTGAATTGTCATGGCCATACCCACTATGAAGGATATGGCGACTATAGATTAATGGATGATAATGGCGATTTGGTTCCTGTAGGGCATAAGAATGGATTCTGTGTCATGGACTTATGTGGAATGGGACAATACAATTGTTCAGATATGGGAATATCTTCCGGTTGCTATGATATTTATGGTGCTGGAACACAATGCCAATGGCTAGATATTACTGAAATTCCTGCAGGACAGTATCGATTTGTTGCTCTTGTAAATCCGTATTATTTGCCTGATGCGTTGGGTCGATATGAAAGCAATAATCAAAACAACGCCGTATCGATTTGCATGGAAATTTTTTGGAACAACGGAGTACCCACTTTCCAATTGATACCAGATTGCCCTACTTATATTGATTGTGCAGGAAATATCAATGGTTCAGCAGAATTGGATTGCAACGGTGTTTGTAACGGTCCATCTGTATTTGGTGACGTGAATGCTGACAGTGAACTCAATGGATCAGATGTTGTTTCCTATCTCGGAATACTGGCTCAGGAAACCATTCAGGCAACAACATGTAATGATTTGAACGCAAACGGTGAGATTTCAGTGTATGATATTTATTTGGCGCAATGGTGCATGAATGGTGGAAATGGCGGATCAACAATTACAAATGCATGCGACTTCCCTCGTGACATTGTCAACGTGAATACAGCAGCAGGTTTGTCCATTTCGAATTTCAGTGCAGCAGATGGTTATATTGATGTGGAATTAATGAGCACCGTGGATGATGTGACCGGTTATCAATTTGAAATCTCTGGTGCAGACGTAGTAGGCGTTTCTAGTTTGGTAGATCCAACAATTTTCAGTTGTGAAGTGGGTTACAACGCTTTCTCTGAAGGTGTTTTTGTTGTGTCGAATGTGTATGGAAATAAAATTGAAAACAGTTCAAATCCAACGCAATTGTGTCGTGTGTACTTATCAAATTTTGAAGGCAATGAAATTTGTATTGACGAAGTTGTAGATATTGTAAACAACAATGCAGAGCGCTTACCAAGCTATGTTTATGGATCATGTGTGCAATTGGTGGGTGTAGATGAGAATTATAGTCTTGTTGCTGCTTCTACTGAAGTGTACCCGAATCCTGCAAACAATGAAATTCGTGTTCGTGTGAATGCTTTAAGTGAAGGAGCCACACACATGGCCATTCAAGATGCTACAGGAAGAACGGTAAAAACCATTTCTTCACTTAGTTTGAATGTTTGGAACACTTTGGAAATTTCTGATTTATCAACAGGCGTATATACCATTCATCCGTTCAATCAGGCTGGATCGGGAAGTGCGTTTCGTTTTGTGAAATTATAAACGTATGAGATACCCAGCCTTATCAAGTACTTTCTATCAGAAGAACAGAGCCGACTTCGCGAAGCAAATGAAAGGCAAAGGCTTGGCGGTTTTTACAAGTAATGATATTTACCCTTCCAGTGCCGATGGTACGTTGCCATTTAAGCAACATAGCGATATTTTTTATTTGACGGGTGTAGATCAGGAAGAAACAATGCTTGTTCTGTTTCCTGAGGCGCACAACCCTGCACATAGAGAAATGTTATTTGTTCGTGAAACCAACGAACACATTGCCATTTGGGAAGGCGCTAAATTATCGAAAGCACAAGCCACCGAAAGAACGGGTATTGCAAGTATCTACTGGTCTCAAGATTTCGAAAAGATACTTCATTCGGTTATAGGTGAAGCAGCATGTCTTTATTTGAATAGCAATGAACATTCTCGCGCAAGTATTGAAGTAGAGACACGTGAGATGCGTCTCTCGAAACATGTTAGAGCAAAATATCCGAACCACGCAGTTGAACGCAGTGCTCCAATCATGCATGCTCTGAGAGCCGTGAAGGACAAGGAAGAAATTGACCAAATTCAACGTGCCATTGATTTAACAAATCAAGGATTGCGCAGGGTCATGGGTATGTTAAAACCTGGTGTAATGGAGTATCAAATTGAAGCCGAGTTTGCTCATGAATTCCTGAGTAATGGATCAAGAGGCTTTGCCTATACACCAATTGTTGCGTCTGGAAGAAATGCATGTGTATTGCATTACATTGAAAATGATCATGCGTGTGCAGATGGCGATGTAATTCTTTTAGATGTAGGTGCCGAGTATGGTGGATACAATGCAGATATGACCCGTTGTTTGCCAGTTAGTGGAAAATTCACCCAACGTCAGAAAGATGTTTACAATGCCGTTCTTCGGGTTATGAAAGGAGCAACAGCTTTTTTGAAACCAGGAGTTATGTTAGCAGAATATCATTCAGCGGTTGGCGAAATGATGACCAAGGAGTTAGTTGATTTGAAATTAATTTCTGCTGATGAGGTGAAAAATCAAAATCCAGCATGGCCTGCGTACAAAAAATATTTCATGCATGGAACTTCGCATTTCTTGGGCCTTGACGTACATGACGTTGGCAATTGGAATAAACCCATTGAAGTAGGAAATGTATTCACCGTTGAACCAGGTATTTACATCCTTGAAGAAAATCTCGGTATTCGCTTAGAAAATAACATTGTTATTACTGAAAATGGAAACCGTGATTTATTCGCAAACTTCCCATTGGAGGTGGAAGAGATTGAAGCGCTTATGGCTGGACAGCAATAAGCTCTTTCAGTTGCACGTAAGCCAAATAGCCTGTTACAGGCAGTGTAGTGATATCACTTAGGTATTTCATATACGTTTTCACTTGATTGAGATGATCATCTTTCTTGGTGTTTCCTGTTTTGAAATCATATACTTCTACCCGATCTGAGAAAAATAAGATTCGGTCTGGTCTTACAGATAGCGTAGTAGCATAGCGAATATCAATCTCTGTTTTTATTTCAGCCGAAGTATTGAACAGTGCATCAAAAACGGGAAGTGTCAAGGCATTCTGCAGTAGATCTTCGAGTATTTTTTTATCTGAAATGGATAAGTTTTCTTGCTTTAAAAATTGTTTGCATAAAACGACCGCGTCTTTTTTCGTTTGAATGTTTTCCATGCAGGCATGAAAGGCATTTCCAACCCGAAGGTGCTCAATGTTATCTAGCGTGCGCTTCGTTTGCTCTTTGTATCTCAGATTTGGGAGTTCAATTTTACTTCGGGTACCAATAAGTGTTTGTGTAGATTGAGTTGAAGTTTTTTCTTTTTTTATTTCTTTCTGATCCGAATTTCCCCAGGTCAAGACAGGCTCATTATTCCCATGTTTTAACAGCGTTTCTATGAGTGCATGATGCGCACCACTGTTATTGCCCGAGCTTACCTCAACAAACAAATACAGCCGATCTTCTGGTCGTGTGGTGGCAACGTATAGCCCATTGAGTTCATCTAGGAATAATTTACTGTTCTCAACTTGCTCCTCTTCTAAATCGGACTCTTTACTGTTGACAGCAGGAGTGAATGAAATGAGTCCTGATTCAAACGGATGAACCACCGGAGGAGCTTCTACCCAAATGGATTGTGTTGGAATTTTCGTTCCGAATTTTGGAAAAATTACAACAGGAAATTGAAGGCCTTTGCTTTTGTGAACCGTTAAAATGCGAATGGCTTCATGCTTCTGTGTGTTGGTTACATAAAGTTTATTTTCATTTTCTGTCCACCACTGTACAATCTCTAAAAATCCCATCCCATTTCTATGCGATAGTTGTAGCATTTGATTTTCGAAACATTCCAAATACATGTCAAAGGACAGATTAAATAATCGAATTAAATTTTGAATGGATTCGAAAGGATGCGAATAAAAGTGATGGTCACTTAAAAATTTGGGGTAATGGGTTTGAAGAAATTCTTTAACAAGAAATTCCAGTTTTCCCTTTAGGTATTTTTTTCCTTCCGGATTTTTTACGGGCCTACTATAGGTAGAAATGACCTCTTCATAATTGAACTTATCAGGAAATGAAGCGCAAATATTTTCAATTAAATTGAACTGATAAAAAGCCTCATTGGGTTTGGCTAAGTATCGAATACAAGCCATAATGAGTAAAACGGATCGACTATTTTTCAGTAAAAAACTATCTTCTGTCATTAATGGAATTTCGCCACCTGACACATCCATGAGATATTCAGAAATAAGGGTGCTCTCAGATTTACCTTTTCTAGTGAGAATGGCAATGTCTCCGTATGAATAACCATCTTTCAAACAATCTTGTATTGCCTCGTAGATTCCTTGTAATATGCGAGCTCTGTTGGGTTCACGCTTCCCAAGATTTACGATTTCTGTTTTAACCAATCCGTTGAAATCGCGGTGATGCAGTTGCTGGTGACCATGATAGACTTTCTGAAATGCGGGTAGTTTCGCTTGCATTTGATCATAAAGCCAAGTGTTAAAATCAATGATTGTTCTACCGCTTCTGCGGTTGGTATTTAAATTGTCATCTTCGTAGGCATGTTTAATTTTTTCTTGAAGAAGAACAGAAGCTTGATCATGCAATTGAGGTAACTGAACGAACTGTTCAACATTGCCATTTCTCCACCTATAAATACTCTGCTTACCATCACCAACAAGTAAATTGAAATGATTTTCTGCTAATGAATTTTCAATGAGTGGTAGAAAGTTTTTCCACTGCATTTCTGATGTATCCTGAAACTCATCTATTAGCAAATGATTGTACCTCTCACCAGCCCGTTCATAAATAAACGGTGCAGGGCTTTGTTGTACTATTTCCGAAACTATGATGTGAAAGTCATTGATTAACAGAAAATTTTCCTCATCTTTTAATCGAACAGAAATGTCGAATAGCTTACTTAATAGTCCAGTAGTAAAGACATGAGGAAGTATTTTTTCTATGCGTCGAAATTCTTTTAGTTCCTTACTTTCTATCCAATCCATACCGCATTGAGCAGCTTCTGTAAGCAGGGCTGCACGCGAATCCAATTCTGGGTATTCGCCTTTTTTCTTCACCCAATCTTTACCAATAGTCTCTTGAAGTCGGGGACCGGGAGGCTCAAAATTTCCTGTAAGAATGCGTGTTAAAAAAGTATAGCTTCCGCTTCCCCCATAATAAATTTGTTTCGGTGTAATTCCAACGCGGTCCAACTCATCAAGAGCAGAGGTAATTTTATTGGCAACGGGTGCAAAAAGTTCTTCTTGTCTATTGAATAGTTTTTTCCGAATTTGCTGGTAATCTGAAAGAGATAGTTTTTGCAGTTGATGAAAAATGTCTTTTGAGTTTTCTTTCAGAAGTTGAGTAGAAATATCGAGCATGCCTTTGCGCACGTTCCAGTCTCCTTCATCGTCGAAACTAGACATCACAAAATTTTCTAAGTATTCTGTTAATTCACCATCTTTTCCCACTTCATTGAGACAGGTATCTACCACCTCATCTAGAAATCTAGAGGTGTCCATTTCAATACCAAAGTCTGGATGAATATGCAAGTCTCTGGCAAATGAACGAATGATTCGATGCACAAAACTATCAATGGTGCTTACACTGAATTGAGAGTAGTGATGCAGAATGTGCGATCGAACCGTAATGGCTCTATTTTGTAACTCCTGTGGAGATATTTTCAATTGAAAGACAAGGTCATTGAATAGTTCCACCGATCCTGCAAGCGCTTCAGGCTGAGCAAATTCATGCAGTCTTTCCATGATGCGCTCTTTCATTTCAGCCGCTGCGGCATTGGTGAATGTGATAGCTAAGATGCGCTGATAATAGTCAGCTGTGGGATGCATGAGGGCCAATCTCAAATAGTGATGAACCAGGGCGTAGGTCTTCCCGCTTCCCGCTGAACTCTTCAGCACGAAAAAAGGTTTCCATGCATCTTTTTTACTTGTCATTTCGTCTTATTGATGTAAATTCAATGTGAAAATAATTCCTATGCAAGTCATACAATCAACTGTTTATAAATTTCTAATGCTTGTTTTGATTGCTGTTGTATTCAATTCATGCAGAGAACAAGCGCAGAATACAACTTGTGGTCAGGTAACTATTAAATTTATTCCCGTTTGGAATGGCCAAGTGGTTACTATAGATTCCATCTATACAAATAGTTTGAATCAACGCATTCGGTTTGAAAATATCGCTACTTATTTCTCGAATATTTACATTGGAAATGGAATAGATAGTATTCTCTTTTCACAAGTGGAATTACTTCAATTGTTGGGTGGTCAGGCCACGGTTACAAAAAATATGGAGCCTGGTACTTATTCGAAATTATCTTTTGGACTAGGTATACCACCCGAGTTGAATAAGAATGTTGATCCCAGCGTTTATCCCAATGCTTCTCCATTGTCTGTTCAAGGTTCGAACGGTATGTTTTGGTATTGGAATACGGGTTATATCTTTTTTAAACTCGATGGAAGAACAGATCTGACGGGGACTTCAAATGCTCCACTCTTGAACACATTTGCATTTCATTGTGGAGATGATCCCCTTTACAGAGAAAGGGCGTTTTCATTTGCAACCATTCATGCAGAAGACCTTACTTCGCATGAAATTACGGTTTACGTGGACATGCAATTATTGATGGAGGGTAACAATGATCCAATAGACTTATCTACAGATAATATCACACATACCACCGGAAATTTCGCACTTGCCGAACGTGTGACCAATCATTTTGCCGACGCATTTACCGTTGTTCCGTGAGCCGTATACTTGGTTTTATCATCTTAATTATTTGCTGGTCATGCTCTCAAGTGGCAGATAAAAAAGATAAAATCATTACCTATCAGAGCCCATCTTTTTTTCCGAAAATGGAAATTCCCGCTGATAATATTCCTTCAGAGGCACGCATGGAATTGGGAAAGAAATTATTCTATGATGTTCAATTGAGTAAAAATCAAACACATCATTGCGGATCTTGTCATGTTGTATCTGCCGCTTTTACAGACGGACAACGTGTATCTGTAATTCATGAAAACACAGTAAATCGGAACGCACCCACTTTAGTGAATTTAGCTTGGAGCCCTTATTTAATGGCGGAAGGTGGCGTGCCCAACTTGGAATTGCAAGCGTTAGCTCCAATTCATGAGTCTCATGAATTGAACTTAAGTATGCAAGAGCTAATTCTTCGACTACAGGAAAATGAAGAATATCAATTGTTGTCTCAACGTGCTTATCAACGACCAATTGATGCGTTCGTAATTACAAGAGCCCTGGCATGTTTTCAAAGGTCATTCATTTCAGGTGACTCCAAATTTGATCGGGTTTATTATTTGAAGCAAGGAAATTTTAGTGCATCTGAACAACGTGGCTTCGATTTATTTTTTTCTGAGCAAACGCAATGCAGTTCCTGCCATGCTTTACCTTTTTTTACTTCCTATGAATTTGCTTCTTTGGGTTTAACAGATGGTGATGAAGGGCTAAAACGAAAAACGTATCTAGAGGAAGACGCGGGAAAATTTAAAACACCCACCTTGAGAAACATAGAAATTACCGGTCCCTACATGCACAATGGGTCATTCGGATCTTTGGAAGAAGTGATTGAATTTTATAACGCCGGGGGTGGAGTGGGTAGAAATAAATCCAATAAGATTATTCCCTTGTCGCTCACAGAGCAAGAGAAACAAGATTTAGTAGCATTTTTGAAAACCCTGACCGATTGGAATTTTGTACAGAATGCAAAATTGGTTCGAAGTGAATGATTTTCATTTGTTAAACAAAGCATGTCTATTTTTGAATTATGAAATCAGTTTGCGCCACTTTCTTATTCCTTGGGATTGTTGCATTTTTTGTGACATGTACGCACCCACATGAAGAAGCACCCGTGCAAACGCCTTATCCGTTGGTTATTCCTCCATTTTTTCCTCCAATGGACATTCCAGCTACGAATCCGCTTACAGTTGAGGGTGTGAATTTGGGAAGATATCTTTTTTGGGAAAAAAAATTAAGCGGTAATAACACCATGTCTTGTGGAACCTGCCACATGCCAGAGCTTGGTTTCTCGGATAGTGCAAGATATTCAACCGGAATTTTCGGAGATGTTGGCAACAGACAAGCCATGCCTTTGATAAATATGGGCTGGTCTACCACCTATTTTTGGGATGGTCGATCGGTAACATTAGAACAACAAGTGAGTGAGCCCATAACAAACCCAATTGAAATGGCAGAAAATTGGGAGACAGCACTGGTAGAACTTGCAAACGATCCTATTTATCCACCTTTATTCTACAAAGCATTTGGTTCAACGGAAGTTACCAAAGAAGGCGTGGTGAAAGCTATTGCTTCATTCATGCGAACCATGATTTCGGCGAATTCTAAATTCGATAAGCAACGCATTGGGCAATACGTATTCACACCTTCTGAGTTCAATGGGTACACACTTTTTTTAACCGAGGGTGGAAGTCCTGATCAAGTGCCCGGTGGAAGTTTCGGAGCAGATTGTTTTCATTGTCATGGTTTCGGTGCTATGCAGTTTTCAGATTATTTATTTCATAACAATGGATTGGATGCTTCATTTACAGATTTAGGTAGGGGTGCTATTTCAGGAAGTATATTCGACAATGGGAAATTTAAAACTCCAACCCTGCGAAATATTGAGTTAACCGGACCATACATGCACGATGGAAGATTTACAACCTTAGAGCAAGTTATAGAGCACTACAATTCAGGTGGTGTGCCATCAGAGACCATAGATCCTTTTATGAAATTTACTACCGGTGGCCTGCAATTAAGTGAACAATCAAAAGCAGATTTAATGGCATTTTTAAAGTGTTTAACAGACACCAGTTTCATTCACAATCCAGCATTTTCAGATCCACATGAATGAAGAGCAAAAGAAATTTTTAGAGCTAGCTAAAAAAAATAAAAAGGTGAATAAAAAAATGTTCACCCGCTTGGCTCGAAAGAAGAATTTGGACACTCATTTTCATTCCATGCATGAAGAGCTTTTTGAAAAGATTGACTGCCTCACATGCGCGAATTGTTGCAGAACTACCAGTCCAATTTGGCGCGATGTAGATATTGATCGCATATCAAAGCATCTCAATATGCGTCCCTCTGAATTTACAACGAAGTATTTGCACATTGATGAAGACAATGATTGGGTATTGAATCAAAGCCCATGTGCTTTTCTGAATTTAGATGACAACAAATGCTCAATCTATGAGTATCGCCCGAAGGCATGCCGTGAGTATCCGCACACGGATAGAAAGAATATGACTCAAATTCTTGATTTAACTTTTCGGAATACCTTGGTTTGTCCTGCTGTAGCTGAGATGGCTGAGAAATTGAAAGCCTTGGGTGAATAACTTTTATTTTGCAGTTTCAATCAGGCTTGTTTTTCTATTCTCTTTACAAGTGGAACTTTTTTCTTTCCTGTGCGTAGGACAACCATTGATTTAATTATGAAAGCAAAGTCACATCTTCTCTTCTTGTTCAGTTTGGTGATTGCACTTGCTTCATATAGCCAAGGGCAGTGTCCAAATGTGTATGATCAAAACGGAGATGTAGTTACAGAACCGTATTGGATTTCATGTTCAGGAGGAAGTTATACCCTAAGTCTTTTGCCAACTGCAAATTGGAGTGACTATACCATCAATTGGGGAGACGGCACCACAAACACCAGTGGAACCAATTGGTCTAGCCCAACACTTATACAACATAGCTACGCTGCAGCTGTTGACACGTTTGTAGTTACCATCACAAATGCGCAAAATGGCTGCGAAGTGCAAGGTGTAGTGGTCATGGAACAAGCTACCAATGCTTCCATTCAGGTACCTCTCGGAGCTTACACGCAAATATGCGCACCTGATGAGGTGGAATTTATTAATTCTTCAACAAACGTTTCTGAGACCACTCATTTTATTTGGGATTTCGGAGATGGTACTGCTCCATTGCATTTTGACTATACCAATTTCAATGATGTTGTGTCTCACTTGTATGATGAAAATGGTGATTACACGTGTGAAACTACAGTGTCTTTAACCGCAGAAAATTATTGCAATGCACTCCAAGGAAGTGCTTCCATAGCCACCTTCACTCCAGTTAATATTTGGACTCTTGATCAAGCTAGCATTGCAGTTTCTGCATCTACGCAATGTGATCCCAACACCACTTTCACATTCTCGAATTCTACCATTCGAAATTGCTTGAACCAAGGAAATACATTTCAACGTCAAGAAAGATGGAATTTTGGAAATTACTTTGGCACAGGTCAAGACAGCATAACCAACTGGACTCCATGGCCACCGAGCATAGCACCTGTAATCACTTTTCCGGGAATTGGTGATTATACCGTTACACTTTATGACAGTAGCTATTGTGGTATAGTTGAGCAAAGTGTCACCGTGCATGTCATTGCACCACCGGTATCCAATATTGCTCCAACTGCAGATACCGTTTGTGTTGGTCAACAAACTACTTTTTTACAATTGGCGAATAATCCAGGACAAGCATATACTTGGAACGTTGGCGTGAACGGTGCTTGGTCAAATTTAGGGAGCGGTAATGTGACATACACCTATAATAATCCGGGCACTTATACGGTCCGCTGCAGAGCCAGCTATCCTCAATATGGATCAGCATCTTGCGCAGATACAGCCTCTTTTATTATCGAGGTTTTACCGAGTCCAACCATATCCATTTCAGCTGATGAATTGCAAGCTTGCGATAGCATTACCACAGATTTAAATGCAGTCTCCGGTGGTGGTGTTAATTTCGAATGGAATCTTGGAACCGCGGGAAGTTTTATTGGGCAAAATCCTGACCCTATTTCATTTTACTCTCCTGGCGATTACCCCATCTCTGTGACAGTAACTGGACTAAACGGATGTGCCAATTCAGATGCAGAGGTGATTCATGTCTATGCCACACCTCAAGCCAACTTTGTGGTAGACAACGCATGCGAAGATGCCACAGCAAGCTTTCAAAACACTTCAACAACTGCCAATGGAAATCCAATTGTATCTACTGCATGGATATTCGGAGACGGAGGCAATTCCAATAGCAATAACCCAAGCCATATTTACAACGCTCAAGGTGATTATGTTGTAGTTCTAAACATTTCAACACCCTATTGTTCTGCGACTTCTTCTGATACCATAACTGTTTATCCATTACCTGCAGCAAGTTTCACGCAGGACATATCTTCTGGATGTCAGCCCGTAATGGTTCAGTTTTCAAATACGTCAACAGGTGCTGTGAACTATGCTTGGAATTTTGATGATGGAAATTTATCTACAGATACAAATGCCGTTCACACATTTTATCACAGTGGAATTTCTGATTTTGTTTTTCAAGTAGAATTAATTGCTACCAATGAGTTCGGTTGTTCGAGCAGTGCAACTTCAGATGTAACCGTTAATGGTGGAGCAGTAGCAAGTTTCAATGCAAGCGATGCAACTTTAGGTTGTGAATCAACACCAATTCAATTCGAAAACACTTCTTTAAATGCATCTTCAGTTGCTTGGAATTTTGGTGATGGAAGTGGTTCAATAGAATGGGATCCATCACACACGTTTAACAACAATACAGGATTTATTCAATGGTATACCATTCAACTCATAGCTAATTCTTCGGCTGGTTGTGCTGATACTACCGAATTGGAAATACCCGTCTATCCGTTATTAGATATTCAATTGCCGAATACTGTTTTTGAAGGATGTTCTCCCTTGGTTTTTGAGTCCCCAACGTTTGTTGGCGTTCAAGGTTTTGAGTGGGATTTTGGAGATGGCACCCAAACCAATGAAGCATTTCCAACTCATACATACTACAACGCTTCAAATGCACCTCTTTCCTATACAGTGCACTTTGTTGGTACCTCAGCTTTCGGCTGTGTAGACAGTGTTGATTTTCAGATTACCGTTAACCAACAAGCCATTGCAGCATTTACAACAAACACGCAGTCTGGATGCGGACCGTTGGAAGTTGTTTTGGAAAACAATTCAATCAATTCAGATTCTTACAATTGGAATTATGGGAATGGTTCAACCTCGAATACCAGTTCTACCTTTCACAATATCTCATTAGATAATTCAACATCAATACCTCAAAATTATGTTATTGTGTTAACAGCTGAATTGAATAACGGTTGCAATGATCAAGATTCAATTCTAGTCACTGTTAATCCTGCTGCAACAGCTGAGTTTTCATACTCAGGAAATTCGTGTTCACCAGCGAATATTTTATTCACGAATAATTCGAACCAAAACACACAGGCATATTGGACTTTTGGCGATGGAACCAATGCCTCCGTTTTTGAACCAAGTCATGTTTTTACCACCCCTGTTTTAACAGATACAACGTATACCATTACGTTAGTTACGAGCAATGCATTTGGTTGTGGAGATACAACAACTCAATTCATTGATATCTATTATACTCCACAAGCTCTTGCTTCTATTGATAGTTTATATGGTTGTTATCCCTTGAATGCTGCCATAAGTAACTTGAGTCAAGGCGCTTCGAGTTATTTGTGGAATTTCGGGAATGGTGTGACTAGTGCAAGCAATGCAACCCAATTTGTATTCGAGTATTTGAATATTTCCAATCAAGTTCAATCGTATCCGTTGTCTTTAACAGCTACAGCAACAAATGGCTGCTCTTCAATTTGGAATTCTACCGTTTCAGTTTTACCTGAAGTAACGGCCGAAGCTGATTTGTACGTACAAGGTTGTAATCCTGTTACCGTAAATTTTGTGAATCAAAGTAATGGTGCCATTTCATATTTATGGGATCTAGGCAATGGCGTATTTGCGAATACAGCCAATGTTCAGAATTCTTATTTTAATCCAGGTGATTCCGATACCACTTTCGTAGTGAGTTTAACTACCACAAATACCTATGGATGCGCGGTTACGCATGATTTTTATGTAGAGGTTTCTCCTCTGCCTGTTGCTCAATTCAACGCAACTCCAATATCGCAAATTTGGCCGAATAACACTGTGAACATTACCAATCTCTCTACGGGTTCGAATTTGGGATATGTATGGACTTTCGATGATGGTTCTGAGTTCAACGGTTCAACACCCGGAACTCATTCTTACCAGACATGGGGTACGTACACCATTCAGCTTATTGTGAATCAAGGCATTTGTACAGACACCATTCAACAGACCATTACAATTGATCCGCCAGCTCCACAAGCTATATTCAATACACAGTTAATAGGTTGTGCCCCACTTACGGTTTCTTTTGAAAACACGTCGTTGTATGCAGCCGGTTATCAATGGATTTTTGGAGATGGCGGTTTGTCTTCTTCCACAAGTCCTGTTTATACGTATTGGAATCCGGGATCCTATGACGTAAAATTGGTCGCATTCGGATTCAATGGAACAAATGATACGCTGGTCATTCCCAATGCGATTACGGTGCATCCAAATGCAGTAGCGGCATTTACAGCAACCCCACTTAATGTTGTAATTCCTGATCAACCAGTTACGTTCTTAAACCTGAGTAATGTTGCAACTACATTCACTTGGGTATTTGGCGATGGTGATTTTTCGAGCGAAGACAATCCAACGCACTACTATGAATTACAAGGTTCATATAGTGTTATGTTGGTGGCGAATAATCAATTCAATTGTCCTGACACCATGTTGGTGGCCAATATGATTACGGCATACGGATCAGGAACTCTTGAGTTTCCCAATGCGTTTACACCTACTTCGGCCGGACCCAATGACGGAGTGTTCGATCCAAATGGATATACCAATGATATTTTCTGTCCCTTGCATGAAGGTGTCACTTCTTATGAATTGCAGATCTACAACAAATGGGGTGAGCTTCTCTTCATAAGTGAAGATATTCACGTAGGTTGGAACGGCTATTATAGAGGTGAACTATGCAAAGAAGATGTTTATGCTTGGCGCGCAACAGCTACTTTTTCGAATGGAACACGTGTCAATAAATCAGGTGATGTAACCCTTTTAATTCGATGAATATGAAGAAATATATTTTACTTTTTTTCTTGTTCATAGAAGGCATGAACCTCATAGCTCAAGATCAACAGTACACTCAGTTTTACTCGGTACCTACGTTGTTGAATCCCGCTTTTGCTGGGGCTTCTGCACAAAGTAGAGTTGCAGCATTATACCGAAATCAGTGGAGTATTATTCCTGGTGGATTTAAATCGCAACGCTTTTCGTATGATCAGTATCTTCCCAATCTCAATAGTGGAATTGGTTTAGTAATGGGGAATGAACATGCCGGAACTGGAGCACTGAAAACTTCGTCTGTGCAATTGCAATATGCGTATGAAGTGAAAGTGAAGCGTGGTGTGTTTTTTAGACCTGCGTTGCAATTCGGATACGTTACGCGCTCACTGGATTTTAACAAACTCACTTTTTATGATCAACTCATTCGAGAAGGCGACAACTCAAGTTTTGAGAGTCCTACCTTCGGCCCAACGCATTATTTCGATGCAAGTGCAGGTTTTTTAGTTTATTCTGGTAAGGCGTGGGGAGGTATTTCCATCTACCACATGAACACCCCCAATGAAGTTCTTTATTCTGGAACTGCTGCAAGTATACCTGCCAGATTCAGTGTGCATGGCGGAGTTAGAAGACACGTAAAATCTAGTTTTAAGTCTTACTTCGGAAAAGATTTTGTCTTGGCTTTTAATTATCAATCACAAGGAAAATATGATCAACTTGACCTTGGCTTTTATACAGAATTGAATCCTGTTGTATTGGGAATCTGGTATAGAGGCCTACCCTTGAAACAGAATGATTATCAATTGCCAAATAGAGATATGTTAGCCTTACTCATCGGATTTCAATGGGGAGCTTATAAATTGGGATATAGCTATGATATTACAACATCAAAGCTATCGCTTGGAAATACCGGTGGGTCGCATGAATTATCGTTCACATATCAATGGGCGAACAAGCGCAACATGCGAAAGGTAAAAAGAAGAATAGTTCCTTGCGCTAAATTTTAGTAAATCTGAAAAAGCGATTACCAATTTGAATGATGTAAAGTCCGGGTTGCAGATGACTGCAATCGATGTCTTTTTCCGTTGATTCTAAAATGAGTTTTCCCATGGAGTTGAAAATTAATTTTCGCTCTGAGGAAGCAGGCAGGTGAAGAATGAATTGAACTGGATTCGGGAATGGAGCAGCTAATTCCTGTTCGTTTTCTACAAATGTCTCGCAATTGGTGCTTGGGTTGTTTCCGGAAATGCCAATAATATCTGCAAAGTGTGAATTCATGGTACCAAGTCGGGTAGAAATGAAATCAATAGCGTGTCCGTTGTCAAAACAATCATTTTGGTATTCATAATTTTCAACTATATCACTATAAAAATTGGTATTCCCAATATTTGTCAAAGCATTTTGAATGCCTTTCGATCCGAATGCGTTGGGATAGAAATAATAGGGTTGGCAGAGGTTCACAGCAGCAAAACATTCATAGCTTGTTCTTCCCAATAACTTACCATAATTGTAGTGAACAATAATGTCAGATCCTTGATGATATAAATACAGAAATGGATTATTAGTTGAATTATTGAGTAACGAAATATCAAGTATTCCCCCAAAAAAATTGCCAACACCTTTTACAGATGCATCATATCCATTCAAATGAAGAGTACCCTCTACTGAACCCAAATCGGGCCTTTCGAAATTGGTTACCAAAGATGAGCAATTGTATTGTGAAAAATCAGGGTCAGGGATTGGTGCATTTGATATACCGTTGCAATTGCTCGGTTTTTGAAATTCATTTGTCATGAGGGCAGTTTGAAGCGCAATGAAACCACCCGCACTTTCTCCCACCAAAAAGACATTATCAATATCCGTAGAGTCAATAGCACTGCGTTCTTTCATCAGACGAATGAGTCCTTTTGTGTCCTGCATAGCACGGTAGTTGGCTCTATATACCTCTGCACTATCTGAAATATAGGCACATGGTGAGAATAAACTCGGATCACAGAGAGCATAGAGACTCCAATTTGTGGGTTTATGCATTCCCATTCGGTAATTCATATTTGCAACTACATATCCTCTTTTTGCAAAATATCTAGACATAAATACCAAATCGGCATCCTCCTTACTTCCTGCAACCCAAGCTCCACCATGGATTAGAATGACGAGAGGACGTTTGCAATTCCCATCTGATTTTGGTTTGTACAAATCGAAAAATAAATTTTCGTTTTCACCTGAAAAATTAGTAGCACTTCCATAGCTAATATTCAAAAGGCTGTCGTAGCTGAATAATGGTGCTTGGTAATTTTGAGCTAAAAGATTTGAGTACATGAGCACTGCAGAAACAAGAATACTTATTTTAGTTAACATGAGAATATGGATATTTATGGATGAATTTAAAGAATATATTTCTTTTTACAATGACTAAATTCGCTTCATGTCTATTGAAATTTCCGAGAACTATTCTCTTCGGCCATACAACACATTCGGAATTGATGTGCAAGCAAGGTTTTTTACACGGGCATACTCCCACTCAGATTTAAACGAAGCAATAGCTTTTGCAAAATCTAAGAACTTAGAAATTCTTGTTCTTGGCGGAGGAAGTAATGTACTCTTCACGCAAGACCAAAACAAAGTTGTAGTGCTAAATAGACTCATGGGCAAGCAAGTGGAACAGGAAAATGAGAACAACTATTTTGTAGGAGTGGGTGCAGGAGAAAATTGGCATGAGTTTGTTCAAACAGCCATACATAACAATTGGGCAGGTATTGAGAATTTATCACTTATTCCCGGTTGCGTTGGTGCAGGGCCCATGCAGAATATTGGCGCATACGGTGTTGAGTTATCAGATGTTCTTCACTCTGTAGAAGCCTTGAATATTCATACCAATGAGAACCATGTGTTTTCATTAAATGAATGTGAATTGGGATACCGAGAAAGCATTTTTAAACGAAAGGAAAAAGGGAATTGGATCATTACCAAAGTCAACTTTGAACTGCTCAAACGACCACGATTTAAGGTCGAGTATGGCGCCATTCAAAATGAATTGGAAAAAATGAATGTTGATATTCTCTCTATAGAAGCAGTATCGCAGGCGGTTTGTCAAATTAGAAGTTCCAAATTGCCAGATCCAAAAGTTTTGGGTAATGCAGGAAGTTTCTTCAAGAATCCGACCATTACAATAGCGCAATATGATCAATTAAAGCAGATTGATGAGCATGTTCCATTTTATCCTGTATCAGATTTGGAAGTGAAAGTTCCTGCCGGATATCTGATTGAAAAATGTGGATGGAAAGGAAAGCAAATTGGCAGTTGTGGAGTGCATCATCTGCAGGCATTGGTTCTAGTGAACCATGGAAATGCCAAGGGAATAGAGTTAAAAAATCTAAGTGAAGAGATCATTCAAAGTGTGCATGAAAAATATGCGATAAAGCTAGAGAGAGAAGTTAATCTTTATTAGACAAGACTTTTGAGAGTTTGAATCATCTCATTTTTAATAGCTTCGTATCGCTGCTCATCAATGAAATGGTTTTCATCCATGCCAAGAAGGTCATTTATGTATAAACGATCAGCATGGGTGTTTACCCGAAAAGCTTGATGCATATAGAACTGACCCATTCTGGAGTATTCTTCAAATTGTTCAAAAGAAAATATTTTAACAATTCTATTTCCTTGAGAAAAAATTAGAAACTTTGGAAAATTCATACAACAAAGATGAGCGAAACTTCTGAATTATTTTTTCTACAACGAATGGCAAATGATGTTTTTCAGAAACATTCGCATGAACTTCATAAAATAACAATCATTCTGCCCAGCAATAGAGCAAAGGCGTATTTCGCGAAGCACTTATTTGAATGCGCAGGAAAACCCATTTTATTACCTCAATTGCTTCAAATGTCGCAATGGGTGCAGCAGCTCTCAGGATTGGTCACAACAAATAAAATGAGTTTGTTGCTGTTAATGTATGAAGCGTATGCCAACGTGGTGGAATCGCCAGAATCTTTCGAAGCCTTCACCAAATGGGGTTTAACTGCATTAGACGATTTCAATCAATTAGATGGTGCACTTGTAAACGGCGAGCATTTTTTCAAAAACTTAAGAGACATTAAAGATATTGAGGCATGGAGTTTCAATTCCGAAGAGTTAACTCCATCTCAAAATGAATTTGAAAAATTTTGGATTGAACTCGGATTGATTTACGAAGAATTCAACAAACTGCAAGAAAACCGTTTGCAGTTCAGTTACGCCAAAATAAATAGAATCTTAGCAGAGAAGTCCCCGCCAAGTTGCGAGGAGACGGTTTATTTAATTGGACTTTCATCTTTTTCTCGAGCAGAAGAAAAGTGGATTACCCAATTGGCCAAAAAGGGAAATATTCACTTCAACTTTGATGCAGATGTTTATTATGTGAATAATCCACAACATGAAGCGGGTTTGTTTTTCAGAAGGTGGGAAAAAGAACATGCTGCATTATACAAGACCAATGATTTTGAGCGTTATCCGCGTGAGATTGTATTTTCTAAAGTAGTTACTCCACTTGCCGCCGCTTTTGCCGCCGCAAAATTGGTGAATGAATTAGATGAAGAGCAAAGAGAGCAAACCGCAATTGTTTTAACTCAGCCGCAATTACTTCGTCCGTTTTTAAACGCATTGAATATTGATTCACCAATTAATATTGCCCTGGGTTATCCAATAGATCAAACGTCTGTATTTCGAACTACCAAAATGCTTGTGCGTTTGTGGTATCGTCTGAATACGAATTTAAGTAAGGGGCTGTATTATAAAGATGTTCTCTTATGGTTGTCTCAACCCGATATTAGAACAATACTCACTGATGATTTAATTGCCAGTATTCAGGCGAAAATTGCAAAGAGGCGATGGGTGTATATTCGAGAAAAAGATTGGAAGGAATTAACTTCTGATTTCCCGAAATTGGATTTTGTATTTCGTCTTTTTACAATTGAAAACTTCAATTTGGAAAACGTTCTTGCACGTCTAGAAAATTGGTTAGAAGTAATGGAAAAAAATCCCGCTTTTGATGAACTTTCCAAAGAAGCCATTCTGCGTATGCAAGGCATTGTCTTCAAAATGATGGACCATGCGCGTGAAAATAAATTTCTGCACGCAGTTGAAAACATCGATATCCTTTTTCAGCATTATGCCACAACAGAGACCGTAACTTTTGAAGGTGAACCTCTAGAAGGAATTCAAGTGTTGAGCCCTCAAGAAACACGAGGAGTAAATTTTAAGAATTGTATTTTTGTTGGGGCGAATGACGATGTGTTTCCCGGTACAGGTAAGTTAAATTCACTTATTCCATTTGATTTAAGAAGGCCTTTCCATCTTCCACTTCCAGAAGACAAAGAGGGAGCAGTGGCCTATACATTTTACAGACTTATTCAGCGCGCAGAAACTACACGATTAATCTATTACACCCAAAGCAGCGAGTATAAATCTACTGAACCTACACGTTACATGTTGCAGGTGAAACATGAATTGTCCGATGCAAAATATCAGACTACCATTCGTGAAGAAGATTTTGTTCATGAGAATCAAGGGACTCAAAATTCAGATACCATAATTCAATCCAACGAATTTTCACGGTCACGCATTAAGGCGCTTCTTGAAAACGGAATTTCTCCTTCCGCATTGAATAAGTTTCTCGCTTGTCCATTGGATTTTTATTATCGGTATGTCATTGGACTCGGCGAAATGGAAGAATTAGAGGAAAGTATGGAAGCAGCAACACTTGGTATAGTTGTGCACCAAGTTTTAGAGAAACTCTTCGAGCCATTCGAAGGGTCTGTAATTGGTTCAGATGACATCAGGAAGTTCCTTCCCCAAATTGAAACTCAACTTGATTTGGCCATCCAAGAGAAATACACCAAAGACAATGAACTGTCAGGTTTTGATCTCATCACCAAAGGCGTGGCCCGAAGAATGATTGAGAACGTATTGAAATTTGAAATTGAAAGACTTGAAGGCAAGCAAGTAAAAATAGAGGGTGTTGAGGAATCGCTCGAAGCTATTCTTCCCATGAATAATTTAGGCCGAACTGAATTGGTGAAACTGAAGGGACTCGCAGACCGAATTGATTCTGAAAATGGACATTATCATATCATTGATTTCAAAACGGGTAAGGTTGACCCGAAGCAAGTAACCTTTCAAGAGTCAGATGAGAAATGGTTAACCGATCGGAATGGTAAATTAATCCAATTGCTATCTTATACGTACATGTGGAATAAAAAGGGTTTTGAACCAGAGAAAATTTCAGCAACGCTCTTCGGGTTAAAACAGTCCAAACAAGGGTATGTTCCATTGCACAGAGGGAAGAATGAGGCGCGAGTTACAGAGGCCGATATGGAACGATTCGAAAAGGAACTGTTGGATGTTATTGTAGAAATGTTGGAAATTTCTGAATTTGCGCATCATCCGGAAGCCAAATATTGTGAATTTTGTACCCAGTGAAAAAAAAGGTACTCATCATTGTTTACTATTGGCCTCCTTCCGGTGGAGGTGGTGTTCAACGTTGGTTGAAGTTTGTAAAATACTTGAAGCAAACCAAATGGGAACCGGTTCTTGTAATTCCTGAAAATGCAGATTATCCCATTTATGATGATGCCCTGCTTGCGGAAGTTCCCAATGATTTGGAAGTTTTAAGAGTCCCCATTTTCGAACCCTTCAGAGCATTAAGAAAAATAATGGGGAAGGGAGATGCTGGCATAAGTGCTGGATTTATTCAATCCAATAAAGCACCAACAATGACTGAGAAAATAATGGCGTGGGGACGTGGAAACCTCTTGGTGCCAGATGCAAGGAAATTCTGGATTTCACCCGCTACACGTGCTATTTTGAACTACTTGAAGTCAAATGAAATTGATGCCATGATTTCAAGTGGGCCTCCCCACAGCATGCATCTTATTGCGAGAAATGTACATAGGAAAACACAGATTCCATGGTTAGCAGATTTTAGAGATCCGTGGGTGAATATGGATAATGCAGACAAATTTCGCATGTCGGCATGGGCGAAACGAAAACATGAAAGATTGGAAAGGGAAGTACTCAAATTAGCCACAAGTGTTGATACAGTCAGCTGGCACTTAAGTAAGCAGTATGAGGCAATAAGAGGCAAATCGGTTCATGTACTAACCAACGGATTCGATCATGTAGATTTTCTTGATAGACCCTCTCAAGAAAATGTGGATATTTTACTTGGCCATTACGGAACATTCGGCGATGATAGAAACCCCATTGCACTTTGGAAAGCTTTGTCAGAGTTGGTTCAAGAAAATGAGTTGTGGAAAAACCGAATGAAAATTCGGTTAGTTGGCCCTACTGACGGCGCAGTTTTAGCCTCCATTAAAGAACACAATTTAGAGACCTATCTTGAATACACACCATATGTGAAACACAATGAGGTTTTAGATTTGATGATGCAAAATCAAATACTTCTGGTCATTTTAAATCAGAATGCAAATGAGGAAGGCCGGGTTACAGGGAAAATATTTGAGTATGTAGCCACTGGGAATCAAGTGCTGGGTATCGGAAGCCCTACAAGCGATTGCGCCAAAGTTATTGAAACAACCCATGCAGGTGAAATGGTATCCTTCACCAATAAAGAGAGAATCAAATCGGCTCTTCTAACCATGCAAGATAAGGGCAGAGAGCAACCGTTAAATAACACAGTAATGGGTTACTCTAGACAGAATCTAACCCATGAATTGGTTCAGATTTTAGATGAAATGATCATTAAATAAAACTATGATTTTTTTCTTGATGCTCCGGGTGTGCCCTCAAGGAATTTTACCATTTTACCATTTTCAAAAACGCCCTTTTCTATTAACTGTCTTGTTTTCTTGTCATAGAAAGAGCACACGCCGTGGTATTTGTTGTCTTTGTAATTGGCGTCTTCTTCAATAGCGCCGTTTTCGCTGTACGTAATCGAATGTCCGTTCAGTTTACCTTCTTTATATGAACATACCCTCCAAAGTCCACCAAAATCATAGTAGTATTCCCACTTGCCATCACGCTTCCCATTTTTGAAATTCCCATCACTCATCTTTATGTTATTCTCATTCATCAGCACTTGTCTACCATTCAACTCCCCATTTTTATTGTAGGTAATGAGCGATTCTATTCTTCCGCGTTCATCATAATTAATCCATTTTCCAACTTTTAAATCGGAATTCCAACTTCCTGAATATAATTTCAATCCGTTTTTGGGTTCAAATCCTTCCCACTTCCCATACATTTTTCCCTGTTTGAAACTGCCTTGATCTTTGAGTTTTCCATTTTCATACCAGGCCATCCATTTTCCATCTTCCTCACCATTTTTATAATTGCCCTTTTGCAAAATTTGTCCGTTCTCATACCAGTTGACCCATTCACCTTCTTTTTGGTCGTTGACAAAATTTCCAGTTTTCCACTTTTTTCCAGAAGGATATTGATAGTCCCATTTTCCTGTCATTTTTCCTTTTGAAAATTTCCCTTTCGATTGCCACGTGCCATTGCTGTGATAGTAGGTCCAATCTCCTTCTTGTAAATCATCTTCAAATGTTCCCTCCATATCGGGTTGTCCGTTTTCTCGATACCAATTCCACTTACCTGTTTTTTTTCCGTCAACGAAATCACCTTTGACATATAATTTTTCAGAATTGAAATATTCCTCATACGGTCCAGTAACAATACCGTTGGTATAGGTAGTAGAGGTTCGAACTTTTCCGTCTAAGAAGTAGGCAATCCAAGCACCCTCTTTTACTCCATTTTTGAATTCACCTCGAGATTCAATGAGATTGTTTGAATAATATGATTCAAAAATGCCATGTGCTATGCCATTTACATAGGGTGTTTTTGATTTTAATGTTCCGTTTTCGTGGTATTCAATGAGTTCGCCAAGACCATTTGCAATGGTAATCGAACCCTTGCTATCGCGAAAAGTCAAAAGACGCATGCCATCTTCGGTAAATTCAATTTCCTTTTTCACACTTCCTTCCTCATTGAAATACTTCCAAATTCCAGTCTCAATACCCTCTTGATACTGTCCTGTCTCTATGACTTTTGAATTTTCGTTGTATGTGATGAAAATACTATCCTGCACCCCATATTTAAAGAAACCTTTGGTTTGAATATTCCCATTCATGTGGTAGCGAATAACGCTACCATTTAAATAACCGTTGGTGTAATTGGCCACTTCTTGCAGTGCACCATTCTCATAATAATAATTCCAGATACTGTCTTCTTTTCCGGCTAAATTGAATTTTCCAATACTCTGAATTTGGCCATTCGGATATTTGATTTTTGTCAAATTCCCTTGAGCAAATACCAATTGTGAAAGCAAATGAATAAAAAGGAGAAGCATGTATTTCATTCCCCGAAGATACATGGATGAGGAATTATTTTTAGGTCGAAATTGGTTCAAGTTTGAACATAATCCTGTGAAGTGTATTGTTTACATTTCAAGCCTTATCTTTGGTTGATATGAAATTCAATCGTACCATTTATTTGATTTGGGTGTGCGTAATGGCAATGACCAGCATGTCATGTTCAATTCTTTTCAAAAAGCAAACAGGTGAAAATCCATCGGAAGAAGGCTTTGGTGTCAATAAAAACAGTAGGAAGTATTACGAATACATGCGCAACAGAGATCCTGAAACCGGTGAAGTACCAGTGGGTATTTTCAAAAAGAGTGTTGAATTTGCAAACCGCATTCCTCGTGCTTCAGAATTTGAAAGAGATTATTCTTGGGAAGTTAGAGGCCCAGTGAATATTGGTGGAAGAACACGCGCTTTCGCCGTTGATATTTTAAACTCAAATCATCTCATAGCTGGTTCGGTTACTGGTGGTGTTTGGAATTCAAATGATGGGGGTTTAACCTGGAGTAAAACCTCAGCACCTGATCAATTGCAAAGTGTGAGTTGCATTGTACAAGACCAACGCGCTGGTCATGAACAGACTTGGTATTATGGTTCGGGGGAAGAATTTTATGGTGTTGTAAGTGGAACTTCGTTCACCGCTCTTTTAAGTGGTGACGGTATTTGGAAAAGTACGGATAACGGTCAAACGTGGCAACAATTAGAGAGCACAGCAAGCGGAACACCTCAAAATGTATTGCAAAATGGAAGCTATGATTTCGTTTGGAGAATGCTTGTAGATCGAAACAACACCTCAAATGATGTTATTTATGCTGCCGTTTACAATGGTGTCATTCGAAGCGAAGACGGGGGGCAAACATGGACTGAAGTTTTGGGCTTCACTTCTGGCGCAAGCGAATTTGTTGACATCATTCAAACTCCGTCTGGCGTATTGTATGCTTCTATGAGTGATAACTCTACCAATGGCGGTGGTTTTTTCCGCAGTATAGACGGACTCACATGGACAGAAATTTCTCCTATCGTTGGTGATATTCCGAACCTCAGAAGAACTGTCATGTGCGTCAACCCGCAAAATGAAAACGAAATCTATTTCCTCGGAGAGACCATTAACAATTCAACTTACCCGATTGATCATTTTCTTTATAAATACACTTATATAGATGGAGACGGTTCCGGATCCTCGGGTACGTGGGAAAACAGATCAGCCAACCTGCCTTCTGAACCATGCCAATTGTTCACCGGAATTGATTATGATTTCGCTACATTCCGAACGCAGTTCAGTTATGACATGTGCATAGCGCATCACCCAACCATTCCCAATATGCTATTTATTGGCGGAACCAATCTACATAGAAGCAACAACGCCTTTGAAACAAATGATCAAGATGAATGGGTAGGCGGATACCGCTGCAATGTTCCTGAACCATGGTTTTATGTTTATCCCAATCACCACCCAGATCAACATGCTGTTGTGTTCGACCCGAATAACCCTTCGGTTATGTACAGTACAAACGATGGAGGAATTTATAAAACCATTCAACCTGAAGCTGACAGCATTGTATGGGTCTCTTTGAATAATGGCTACCGCGTATCTCAGTTCTATACCACCGCAATTGAGCAAGGGCTTAGTTCAAGTGATCTGGTTATGGGAGGTATGCAAGACAACGGTACTTGGTTAACACATACGAATGATAACCAAATCAATTGGAAAGAAATGCACTCCGATGACGGTGCGTATTGTGTCATTCCGAACGGAGCAAATTACGTAATCACCAGCAGCCAAAGCGGAAGAATTTTTAAGAAATCCATTGACAATGAAGGACATTTACTTTCAACAGAACGTATAGATGCCCAAAACGGTCCAGATGCATTGTTTATTAATCCATTGTTGCTTGATTCATGGACAAACAGGCTGTTTATTGCGGGCAATAAGATGATCTGGTATCTTGATCGAGTAGATACTATTTCCGTAACCGGCAACTATCCAACAGCTCGAAATACAGATGATTGGAATTATTACAGCGCAAGTACAATAAGTCTTACACAAGGTAGTATCTCATGTTTAGATATGCCATACGGAGACAATTCGGTGCTGTATTACGGTAGTACTCAAGGGAAATTATTTAAATTGAATGACCTATACGGAACGCCGGCGAAAACAAATATTTCATCGACTAGTTTTCCCACTAACTCATACGTTTCCGCTGTAAGTGCAAACGATTTAGATGCCAATGAGTTGATGGTGAGTTTTTCAAATTTCAACAAGAAAAGTATTTTTCATTCAATAGATGCAGGAACAACTTGGACGCACGTGGGTGGAAATTTAGAGGAAAATTTAGACGGAACAGGCAATGGACCAGCTGTTTATTGGGTTGAAATTTACCCAAGTAATCCGCCTGTTTATTTTGCTGGAACAAGCGCAGGATTATTTTCAACATCACAATTGAACGGCGACAGTACCATTTGGTTCATGGAAGGTGCAAATTCAATTGGAAATGCCGTTGTGAATATGGTGGTGGCTAGACCATTTGATGGAACCGTTGCTGTTGCCACACACGCCAATGGCATATACACGGCTCATTTACCTGCAGTCCCTGAAATTTCAAACGTTCAAAATATAAATCAAGAGTCGGTAGTCCGTGTTTTTCCAAATCCAAGTTCCAATGAATTCCAATTCAATTGCCCTGAAAAAGGAAAAAAAATCTTCCGGATTTACAACTCAAACGGCGCTTTAATCTGGGAGGAATATATACTTGAGAATGCGGATTCTTGGAAATGGCAACCCCTTGCAGAAGGTATTTACTTCTACGAAATTGTAGTGAATCAAAAACAACTTAGCGGAAAACTCATATCAACAAAATAACATGTCTGAAATTATCTCAACCAACAATGCTCCGAAACCCGTTGGAGCATATCCGCATGCAAGAAGAGTAGGTAACTTACTTTTTTTATCTGGAGTAGGACCAAGAATTGCGGGAAGTGACGCGAACGATACAGGGGTTCCAGGTTTGCAATTGGATAAATTTGGAAATTTTGTGACTTTTGATTTTGAAGCGCAATGCCGAAATGTTTTCGATAATGTGCGGGCCATACTAGATGCCAGTGGTTCCAAATGGGAAAACTTGGTAGACGTAACAGTATTTCTGGTGAATATGAAGCGAGACTTCCATACCTACAACAGGTTGTATGCAGAGTACTTTAAAGATGCGAATCCATGCAGAACTACGGTAGAAATAAATGCTTTACCATCCCCAATTGCCATTGAATTGAAGTGCATTGCTACAATAGATTAATTTTTTGGCCCAAACTTTGAAATTTTTCGGTTACAATTCACGTTACGAATTTTAATACGAAAAACCATGAGAACACTTTTTCTCACTTGCGCTTGGATAGCCGGAACAGCTACCTTGGCTGCACAAAGCTCAAAGCCTACACCCGTTAACATTGATAATCTTCCAAATCACACCTTACGACAGGTGCAAAACAACGCCTTTCAAGTAGGTGAAAGGTCGGTATATCGCTTGCATTACGGAGTGGTAGATGCGGGTCTCGCTACAATTACAGTCAACCAAAGCGAAAAAAAATTCGGAGGAAGAGATTGTTACCATATCGTAGGCGAAGGATATAGTATAGGTTCATTCGATTGGTTTTTTAAGGTTCGCGATAAATATGAATCATACGTAGACAAACAAGCCATAGTTCCTTTACGCTTCAAGAGAAATTGCGATGAGGGAGGCTATTTGGTCAACCAAGATTATTATTTTTTCCAACACAAGCGTGCCTTCAAGAATAGAAAGGGTGAAGGTTATTCCGCACCTGCAAATCTTCAAGATATGGTTAGCGCTGTTTTTTATGCTCGCACCATGGATTTCTCATCTGCTAAAGAAGGAGATATTTTTACAATTCCAACTTTGGTAGATGATGAGATCTACAAACTAAAGATGAAGTATGTAGGCAAGGAAACGGTGAAGGTCGATGCAGGAACTTTCAATTGCTTGCGATTTGTTCCCATTGTGCAAAAGGGTAGAATTTTCAAAAAGCAAGATGACTTATCGGTTTGGGTTACAGATGATGCGCACCACCTTCCAATACTTGCTAAAGCAAAAATTCAAGTGGGAAGCGTTAAGATGGAGCTCAAAGAATTTTCAGGAGTTGATTTATCCTCTGTAAAAAAATAAATTTCAAATGAAAAGAGCCTCAATCATTGAGGCTCTTTTTTTATGGTAATAAATTTACTCTTTTATGATTCTCTGCGTGGCATAACCATTCTCGGTATGCAATACAATTTCGTACACACCAGCAGTCCATTTTTCTATTGAGAATTTGTAAAAGGTTGAATTGAATTGGAAGGTCTCAACAAGCGATCCGTTCATATTGTACACCGAAGCTTTCACATTTCCAGCATGAACGTTTAAAAGAATGTTCAACTCGCCTTGTGTAGGATTCGGATAGATTTGCAAGCCGATGCTTTCAAGACTGTATGTCTCAATACTCACTTCATCTATTTCACCATCACAATTGTTGTCTATGCCATCTGCAATCTCAATTGCATTTGGATTAATTGCAGGGTTGGCATCGTTGCAGTCTAAATTGTTTGAAGAAGAATTCGTTGGCGGAGTGCATGAATAATAAATTACACCCGAGCCAAAACCATCACCATCAATATCCATATAATATCCTGTTGCAAGACCCTCATCAACTACCCCGTCACAATTGTCATCTATGCCATTGCATAACTCTGTAATACCAGGGTTCTGAGTGGCATCATTGTCATTGCAATCACCATTGCACAAGGTGTAGCCATCACCGTCTGAATCAAATCCTTCATCAATTAAACCATTGCAGTTTTCGTCTATGTTATTGCAAAGTTCTATAGCTCCAGGATACGCTAATGCATTACCGTCATTGCAATCGTCTATACAACTGAAATACCCATCTCCATCAAGGTCTTGGTTCAAATTCACATTGTTATTATTGTCGTTGCAATCGGTGTTGTTTGAAACATAACCCTGTGGTGCTGTACACCCTTCGATCATGGAGTTTGAATCACCAAATCCGTCGTTGTCTGTATCTGCGAAATATTGAAATACTGAGGCTACGGTTACCGCATCGGTCCATGTTATACTGTCGTTCGCAGTGCCATTACTTACTACCAAAGTAACATCATATATCCCTGGAGTTCCATACATTACTAGTGGGTTTTGATTTGAACTTGTTGCTGGAAAGCCGCCTTCAAAATACCAAGTCCATGATATCGGATTGTTGTTTGTATTGTCAGTAAATGTGAGTGGTGTATTCAGACAAATTTGATTATTGAAAGTAGCATTCGCTTGCATAAATTGAACGGGCATACATGGCCCAATTTGCGTCAAGACATTATGTGTAAATACATTTATGGCTTCATCAATCTGAGCAACACACACTTCAGATCCAGTGAAGTTTTCTACATAAACACGCAGGAATGCTGTGGGTGTGAAATGCACTGGAATCATACTACCCAGGTGTCCCAAAGCGGCAATTTTTACACCACCTTCAACTTCGTAAATACTTGCAGACCAAGTACTGATTGGAAGAAGATTTTCAACAGAGGCAATGGTCGCTCCTGCAATATCAAATTGAACGGCATTCACCGGGCCAACTGGGTTGGTAATGGTAATATCGAAATAACCTTGAGCTGCATTAACATTGGTTACTCCGAGGGTTACTGTTTCTGAATTATCAAAAATCTCAGGATCCCATCCACAAGGCTGCATGTTTCCTGGTAAAATTCCTGCGTCTATTTGAGCATGAATGCACTCCTCTAAATATGCCGCATCTGCAATGCTAATGGTTCCATCTTGATTCAAATCATTACAAATTTCTGCTGATAAATCAACGTTAACGCTCGCTTCACCATACAAATCCACGTCACTTTGCGTATAACTTAAATCAGTATTTAGGTCTCCTTTTTTTACTTCAGCCGGACAATTTCCAAGACAGTCCGGTACAGCATTTCCAAAGATTTGTCCAATGCAATCTGTGATGGCAGGACACGAGTTCATTGGATGTTTGGTAAAACTTGTAATGTTGTTCATATCATCACGAGTAATGGTAAAACAAACTTGCGCCCAGTTGTTATCATAACGCAATTCATAATTACCCAAGGCATCGGGGTCTTGATCCCAATTGGTTCTAACTACCAAATGGTATGTACCAGCTGGTACATTGGTAATATCTATCCATTGGCAACTCAGACCTGAAC
>Ga0172373_10001581_pt1 | contig 36730 bp, 24 predicted proteins | sample Lak10m_2_FD_114546 | JGI IMG/M metagenome (GOLD analysis project Ga0172373, IMG submission 114546) | Freshwater microbial communities from Kabuno Bay, South-Kivu, Congo - kab_092012_10m | ecosystem: Environmental > Aquatic > Freshwater > Lake | place: Democratic Republic of the Congo...
CCGTTTTGACCACTGTTCCAACTGCTGGCGTATGCGGCGCATCTGATTAACGTGCTGATTGGCTCTGGATAGCGCATCCCGAATTTGGATGAGCAACTCGTACTGCGCCTGAAGATCATTGTCGGGCGTTTCGCTGCGTGGATCACGAATCACAGTAAAAGTCTGTTCGAGCCGGGTTTCGCCTAGCACAAGCTCAACGATGTAAGCATCGGGTGGAACCATCGCCCCCGGCATGGCCGCACCTTGCGGATCATAAGCATCCAGCATCGTGGCATCTTCTACCCGCAGATTCCAGATAAAGCGATTCCATCCTGCCGCTGATGGAATATGCAACGGTTTGGGTTTGCCTTCGGGAAACTCGGACTCGGCTTTCTTTACATCGGCATTGGTGCTGCTGAAAGACTTGAGCAGGTTGCGCTTGGAATCGTAGAAGTTGAGCGCGATGATGTCACCGGGCATTTCAGGCAGATAGTAACGAATGATCGCCCCTGCCGGCGAATTTTCACCCGAATCATAGAACTTGACGCTTATACCATTTTCATCGGTACTTTTGCTGCTGTAAGCACCGACCATGCCCAGCGTATAGTTCTTGCCTGTGGTAGGGGCGAAATCGCTCTCAAAAATCTGCGGCAGCACTCGTGCCGTTTCACGCGGCTTGAGCAGAGTCGCCTTCTGAACATCCACCATCTGATGCAGGGCGGTCAGATCGTCCATAATCCAGAATGAGCGCCCGTGTGTGGCAGCGATCAGGTCATTATCCTTGACGAGCAGATCATAAATAGGCACAACGGGCAGATTCACTTGCAAAGGTTGCCAGTCCGCGCCCGCATCAAAGGATACGTGGACACCCAGTTCCGTGCCACAGTACAGCAACCCCGGACGGGCGGGGTCTTCGCGGATGACACGGGTAAATTCATGACGGGGAATACCGCTGTCAATGCGCGTCCACGTTGCCCCCATATCCGTCGTCTTGTAGAGATAGGGCGAGTAGTCATCCATTTTGTAGCGCGTGGCAGCCAGATAAGCCGTCGCTTTGTCATGCTTGGATAGCTCAATCATGCTGATGAGAATCGGTTCGGCGAAATCCGGCGGGGTGATGTTGTGCCAGTTTGCGCCACCATCTCTGGAAACATGCAGCAGACCATCATCCGAACCCGCCCAGAGAACCCCTTTTTCGTGCGGCGATTCCGCAAATGCCCATACGGTGGCATAGACTTCCGCGCCCACCGAATCCCGGTTAATCAGCCCACCTGTGGGTTGCAGGGTATCAGGATTGGCACGGGTCAGATCGGGGCTGATCGCCGTCCAACTCTGGCCTTCGTTCGTGCTTTCAAAGACGATGTTTCCGGTCACATACAGCTTGTTCGGGTCATGCGGCGAAATGACAATCGGGTACGTCCACGCAAAGCGATATTTGTGGCTGATAGCGCCTTCGCCCGCTGTGGTTTCGGGCCATGTGGTAATCAGGCGGATTTGTTTGCTGCGATGGTCATAACGTTGGAGGCAATTGCCGCCGCCCGGTGAACTACCCACAGCGCCCACATACACGATATTCGCGTCATCAGGTCTGACGGCGATATAGCCACTTTCGCCTGTTCCGGCAGGGTAGCACTCCGACCACGAAATCATGTTCCATGCGCCCCGGCTGGGGACAGCAATGCTTGTGTTATCCTGCTGCGTGCCATAAACCGTATAGGGTTTGCGGGTGTCGGCAGCGAGGTGATAGAACTGCGCGGTAGGCTGGTTGTAAATGCTTGACCACGAAGAACCACCGTTGAAAGAGACACACGCTCCGCCATCATTCCCCTGTATCATGCGCTGCGGGTTCTTCGGGTCAATCCACAGGTCATGGTTGTCGCCATGCGGGGTGGTGATTTCGGCATAGGTCTTACCGCCATCAATGGACTTCCACAGGCTGAGGTTGTTGACGTACAGGGTATCACCGTCCAGCGGGTCTGGCGTGAGGTGCATGTAGTACCACGAACGCGAGATCAACAGGTCATTATCGGCAACATGCTCCCATGTATCGCCATAATCATCGCTGCGGTACATGCCGCCTTTCTTGTTTTCGACCAGCGCCCACACACGACCAGCGCGGGCAGGAGAGGCGGCAACGGCAATCTTGCCATTCACACCATCGGGGAGTCCTTTATGACGTGTAATTTCCTGCCATGTTTCACCGCCATCCATCGAGCGCCAGATGCCGCTGTCATCACCGCCGCTGTGGATATTCCAGAAACTGCGATAGGCTTCCCAGATCGTGGCATAGATCACACGAGGATTCTGAGGGTCTATAGATAGATCAACAGCCCCCGCTTTGTTGCTCTTAAAAAGCACCTGCCGCCAAGTCTTGCCGCCATCGGTTGACTTATACACGCCACGCTCATCATTTTTCCCGAAGGCATGACCGAGCGCCGCAACAAACACCGTATCAGGGTCGGTAGGATGGACACGTATTTTGCCGATGTGACGGGTATCCGCCAGCCCCATGTGCTGCCACGAACGTCCCGCATCGGTTGATCTGTAGACACCATCACCATGCGAAACATCAATGCGAATGGTTGATTCGCCCATGCCTGCATAAATCACATTGGGGTCAGAGTCGGCAACAGCCAGAGCGCCTACCGAGGCTGTCTTGAAAAAGCCGTCAGAGATGTTCTCCCAATACGTACCTGCATCTTCGGTTTTCCACACGCCGCCCGCACAGCCGCCAAAATAGAAAACACCCGGATGCTGAGGGTCGCCCGCAACCGCGACCACACGCCCTCCCCTAAAGGGGCCGATACAACGCCACTTCGTCAGTTGATCTATTTGCATAGAGCTTCCTTAATGATATTTTTAGCGAACTTTATCTCACCCTATGGAAATTGTCCTTAAGTCCAATCAATTTGACAACCTTGCTTGAAAATCAGGAATTGGGAGTGGCTTCGCAAGGCTGTGTTGCAACCACCGGGCAACCAGCAGGTACAGCACGTTCACCGCGCCGCCATAGCTCACTGCCCCTATATTTTGACCAAAATGGGGAGAACTACCCGGATGCGATGGGCATGGATACGCTGTGCGGGTCGTATGGAGTACACTTGCTTCTTAGGAAAGCGAGCCAGCACAGATTCCAGCAATAACCGCGTTTTGACTTGGCAGATTGGCAAGCCAGCATGAAAACACCACCGTTGTCCCACACCCTCCACCGTCAGCATTTGCGCGTCACTGGCATTGTGCAGGGAGTTGGTTTCCGCCCTTTTGTCTACAATTTAGCTCAAAGCCTAAACCTTTCCGGTCTGGTCGGGAACGATAATCAGGGCGTGTTCATCGAAATCGAAGGCGACTTCACATCTATCGAGCATTTTCTCGAAATGCTGGCGCACCACCCGCCGCCCCTAGCCCACATCGAGAGCGTGAGCCGCACCGCGCAAGAACCGCTTGGCACAACCGGCTTCACGATCGTCCACAGCCAACAACAACCGGACGCGCACACACTGGTTTCGCCCGATTTGTGCGTCTGTGACGATTGTCTGGCTGAACTCCGCAATCCGGCAGATCGGCGCTATGGCTATCCGTTCATCAACTGTACCAACTGCGGCCCGCGCCTCACCATCATTCGAGATTTGCCCTATGACCGCCCCCTGACCACGATGGCGGGCTTCCCGATGTGTGCGGACTGTCAGCGCGAATATGACGATCCAACCCATCGGCGGTTTCATGCCCAACCGAACGCTTGCCCGGTCTGCGGGCCGCGCATCTGGTATGTGCGCGACGACACAACGGACGAGCAGGACGCGATTCACCGCGTAAAAGAAGCCTTTCAGCAGGGTAAAATCATCGCAATCAAAGGACTAGGCGGATTCCATCTGGCCTGCGACGCGACGAATAATTCGGCGCTTCAAACGCTGCGCGAACGTAAAGGCCGCGTGGATAAACCCTTCGCAGTGATGCTGCGCGATCTGGACGCGGTGCGCCGCTATGCCGATGTGAGCGCCAGCGAGGAGGCGTTGCTCACCAGTCGCCAACGCCCGATTGTCCTGCTCAACCGCAAAGAACAAACCGGCCTATCACCCCTAGTCGCGCCCCACAACCATGCCATCGGTGTGATGCTGCCCTACACCCCCTTACACCATCTTTTGCTGGACGATACGCCGCTGGTGATGACCTCCGCCAATTATTCCGGCGATCCACTCGTCAAAGATAATGATGAAGCGCAGCAAAAATTATCCCATTTGGCAGATGCTTTTTTGCTGCATAACCGCGATATTCAAGTACGATGCGATGACTCGGTGGTTCGGGTGATACAGCAGCAAGAGATACCCCTGCGCCGTTCCAGAGGCTACGCCCCCTTTCCGGTTCACCTGCCCTTCCCGGTCAAACCGATTCTGGCAGTCGGGGGCGAACTGAAAGCAACATTTTGTGTAACGAACGAGCAACATGCCATTCTCAGTCAGCATATCGGCGATATGGATAATCTCGAAACGCTGCATGCCTTCGAGGACTCGGTGGCTCATTATCTGCGCCTGTTCCGTGTGCAACCGGAGGCTGTCGTTTGCGATCTGCACCCGCGCTACCTGTCGTCCGGTTGGGCGGAACGTTACGCGGAAAGCCAGCGCATTCCGCTGATCAAAGTGCAGCATCACCACGCACATCTGGCGGCGGTAATGGCGGAAAATGGCTTGGGCAGCACGGAGACGGTGCTAGGATTCTGCTTCGATGGCACAGGCTACAGCCCTGACCACACCATCTGGGGAGGCGAAGTATTGCGAACGACCTACCGGGATTATCAACGATTAGCCTATCTGAAACCCATCCCGCTGGCGGGCGGGGATGCTGCTGTCAAAAACCCCTACCGTCTGGCATTAGCCTACCTCTGGTCAAGTGGGCTTGAATGGGACGAAGGGCTGCCGTGTGTGCAGGTTGTCTCGGCGCAAGAAAAACGTATCCTGCGGCGACAGTTGGAGCGAGGCATCAACACTGTCCTCACAAGCAGCATGGGACGGTTTTTCGATGCTATCGCGTCGCTAATCGGTGTGCGCCATTCCGTAACCTATGAAGCGCAGGCGGCGGTGGAACTGGAATCCCGTGTAGACCGCAGCGTGCGGGACACGCCCTACTGCTTCGAGTGGGTCGAGAGCGCGGGTAGCCTCGTCCTCGATCCATCTCCGCTGCTCCAATCGGTCATCGCTGATCTGCGTGCCAATGTGCCGGTAGGGGTGATGGCGGCGCGTTTCCACCTCGCTATCGCCGACATGATTGTGCAGATCGGCCTGCACTTCCGGACGAAAACAGGGATAGATACGATCGCCCTTTCGGGTGGCGTTTTCCAGAACGCTACGCTATTGGAGAAAACGATTCAGCATTTAGAAGCGCAACATTTGAAAGTCATCCATCACCGCATTGTGCCATCCAATGATGGCGGCATTGCGCTGGGCCAAGCGGTACTGGCATCTGTCTTGTAAAAAGTGGGATGAAGGAGCGTAATCATGTGTTTAGGTGTTCCCGGCAAAGTGTTAGAAACCTACGAAATACACGAAACCCTGATGGGCAAAGTGGATTTCGGCGGCATCATCAAGGAAGTCTGTTTGGCTTATGTGCCGGATATTCAGGTCGGTGAGTACACGATTATCCACGTTGGCTTTGCCATCACCCGCCTCGATGAGCAATCGGCGCAGGAAACTCTCGCACTCTTTCGAGAAACAGGACTGCTAGAGGAAGAACTGCTGACTGCCGACGACCATGCTGCGGCTTCTGAAACGCAGCCTTCTTGACGAGGATCAATCATGAAATGTCTGGATAAATTCCGCGCCCCCGATCTGGCGAACGCCTGTTTTGGGAATAGTCCCCGTTCATCAAGAAAAACGGGTGCGCTTGATACTGCTCGATCGTACTGGACAGAATAACTCAGCCGATATTTCAATCTTGCTGGAACAAGCTGATTTGATTATCCCTGCTTTTGATTACCGTCCGAACACACTGCCCATACTCGATTCGGATGGCTATTCGCTTTCGCTGATGGCATCCGGTTTTCGGCTGACCGGGAAGCTGGGGGCAAACCAATGGACTGTGGCTGTATCAAAACGGCGTTGGCGAATTAATCCTCGATCAGGTGATGGACAATCCCATAACGGTATAAGCCAGAAGCATCTCAGCCGTTACATGATTACGTCCGTTATGAATAAGGCAGGATACCATTCCCTAGAGGTGTTACCCTCTAGGGGAAATCCTACCCAAACACAGCCACTAACTAAAGCAAAAAGTTATGTGTGCTGTGTCAGTTTCATGGCGCGTTGTCCCAGTTTGCGGATCATGCCGGAGAAAATCAAGCTGTGCAGTGGGTACAATCCATACCAATACAACAGCCCAAATAGCCCTTTAGACGCAAAAAATGCCGTCTGGGTGATCTGCGTAGTGCCGTCCTTGCGTGGTTCTGCCTTAAATTGCAACCACGCCAGTCCGGGCACTTTCATCTCAGCACGCAACCGCAGTAGCCTGTCCGGTTCCACAGCTTCAACACGCCAGAAATCAAGCGCATCTCCGACACGCAGTTCTGTTGGGTGTCGCCGTCCGCGTCGTAGTCCAACGCCACCGACCAGACGATCTAATAGCCCTCTTAAATACCATGCCCAATTGAAATACAGCCAGCCATTATCACCGCCGAGGCTGGTAAAGGCTTGAAACACGGCGCTTGGTGTCGCCTGAACAAGTTCCTGCCGCTGTTCGAGGAACATACCTTCATGCGTGGACAACACAGCGGGTAAGCGATCAGGTTGGCTGCTCACCAGTGCATCTGCCCAGCTCGTTTCAACTTCACTGGCATTGAGGTTATCCAGTGCTTGGCTGACTGCTACTGCAAATGTCCCCGGCTGAATATTCGGGAAAAGTTTGCGGGCGACATCATTATGCACGATGACTTCATTACGCAGCCCTTCAATCAGCGGACGTGCAATATCGCTGGGGATAGGAGTCACCCAGTGTACCCAGTATGACGATAGATGGGGCGTAAGTACGGGTACAGGAATCATATAGCGACGCAACCCGCGAATGCTTGCATAGCCAAACATCATATCGCGGTAGGTCATGACCTCTGCCCCACCAATTTCAATGATTTGTCCCGCACTCTCTGGTGTATTCACAGCACTGACCAGATAGTTCAGCGTGTCACGCACGCCAATCGGCTGAATGCGTGTAAAAACCCAACGCGGACAAACCATGATAGGGACACGCTCGGTCAGATACCGGATCATCTCGAACGACAGGCTGCCCGAACCAACAATGACTCCGGCACGAAATTCTGTGACTGGAACGCTGCACTCGCGCAATGCGTCACCTGTTTGTTGACGTGACCGCAGATGTTGTGATAGCTCAGTGGTCGCATCCCCCAAACCACCCAGATAGATGATTCGTTTTACCCCCTGACGCGCTGCTGCGGCACCAAAGTTACGCGCTGCGCGGATGTCCTGTTCATGAAAGTTCTCCCCGCCGCGCATACTATGAATGAGATAATAAGCAACATCAATCCCCACGAGTGCTGCATCCAGTGTATCGGGTTGTAGTACGTCGGCCTGCACAACATCAACTTGGGTTATCCATGAGCGTCCTTGTAACCGGATCGGATCACGCACCATAACCCGCACCCGATAACCCGCCTCTAGAAACGATAGAACGAGTCTTCCGCCGATATAGCCCGTCACACCTGTTATGAGTATGTAGGGAGTCTCCGAAGGTGAAATGTTATTCATAAGTTGTCACCGCAATTCGCTCTTTCAGGATGATAAGAACAGGTACTGGTCTACATGCTACGCCAGTAAGGAAAAGGCTCAGTCCCCTTATTAGGTGAGCCAGCGGCGGTTATTGAGGATGAAATCAGGAATCTCGGCTCAAAATCTAACATCTTAATTAGCATTATAACAGGAATTAGGAGGTTTTTATAGCTTAATCGCAATGCGGTGAATAGAAAAATTCCCGCACCAGTTTGCACACCAAACGGAAATGGTTTCCCGGTCACATCAGCATGTTTCGGATTACGGATGAGAGAAGCTATCGGGCAGCGATTCGATCATCCCACCTACCGCGAAGCATCTGCCCTGCGCCTCACATCTGCCACGCTCCGGTTGCGCGGGTGTCATACCCCGGTTGCTGCCCCAGCGCGTGTTTGAAGCGGTCATTGTGCAGCAGGTCGAGCAGCGCCACCACGCCCGGATGCCCCTCATGCGCCACCGGAATACACAGGTCGTAACGCTCCCAACCCACCGGAATGAACGCGAGGCCGAGCGACTGCGCCGCGCTCCGCACACCCAGAGCGCAGTCCACCACGCCGGAGGCCACCGCCGCCGCCGCCGCCAGATGCGTGAATTCCTCGCGCTCATAGCCGTTGACCGCTTCCGGCGCAATCCCGCGCTGCTTGAGTTCGTAATCCAGCAGCAGGCGTGTACCTGCGCCACGTTGCCGATTGACAAAGCGTAGGCGTGTGAGATCATCCAGCGATTCCACCGCCAGCGGATTGCCGTCTGCCACCATCAACCCCTGTTCGCGGTGCGCAAACGTCACCAGACGCACCGGCACATCCGGCAAATGCTCATGGATATACGACAGGTTGTAATCGCCCGTCTCCGGGTCGAGCAGATGAATACCCGCGAGGTGTGCCTCGTTGCGGCGCAGCGCGACCAACCCGCCCATTGAACCCACGTTCGCCGAGACGAACCGCTGTCCGCGCTCCGCCATAAATTGCGCCAGCAAATCGAGCATCGGGTCATGGCTGCCGATTGCCAGAACGCACCGAACGATCTCCACCATCGGGCGATACAGGCGCACCGATACCGGCTTGCCCGCATCCATCCCTTCGCTGAAGCGCGGAATATGGGCAATACCATCGGCCCGCACCAGCGACGTAATCACCCCTGCCCCCCGGCTGAGTGGCGCGGCCAGCAAGCGTTCGCCCACCTGCGCCAGCGTCACCCGCACAAAATCGTCATCCCCGATGGGCGAGGTCAGCTTGCGCGTCAGCGTAGCGTTCACGGTCACAGGCGGCGATTCTTGCGCCCCCAACCAGCGCCGGATGAGTGGCTGAACGAAAATCTCGCCCGTCAGTGCGGCGCTGACCGGATAGCCGGGTACACCGATCACGGGCGTATCCCCGACGAGACCGATTATCACCGGATGCCCCGGCCTGACAGCGACACCGTGTACCAGCAACTTTCCCACCTCGCGGATGATATGCGCGGTGAAGTCCCGGCTCCCCGCCGACGACCCCGACAATACCAGAACCAGATCGGGACGCTCCTCAACCGCTTGTTTTAGCGCCTGACGCAGTTGGATGCGGTCATCCGGCATGATGTCTGCGATTTTCGCCTTCCCGCCCGCCTCAATCACCTGCGCCCGCAGTACCAGACTGTTGTACTCGATGATTTGACCGGGCGCGGGTTCACGCCCCGGTGGAATCAGTTCGCTACCGGTGGGGATGATGACGACAGAAGGTTGCCGCCGCACCTGTACCGCATGGTAGCCACAGCCTGCCAGCGCACCGAGGTCAAACGGGCGCAAGCGGTGGTTGGCAGGTAACACCAGTTCCGTCGCCACCATATCCTCGCCCATCGCCCGGACATGCTGATACGGTGCAACAGCGGCGCGAATCGCAATCCGCGCATCCGCCAGTTCTTGCACATCCTCCACCATAATGACGGCATTCGTCCCCGGCGGCAGCGGGTCGCCCGTATTGACCGCCAGCGCCTGACGGCCCACCGCCAGCAACAAGGGGCGCGTTTCGGTAGCGCCATACGTGTCCTCAGCACGCACTGCGTAGCCATCCATCGCCGCCGAATGGTAGTGTGGCGACGACAGACGCGCATACACCGCCTCCGCCGTCACGCGGTTGAGCGCATCCGTGAGCAGCACCGCCTCCCCCGCCAGCGGCGACTCGCGCTGGCACAGGCGCAACACGTCCGCCAGCCGTGCCAGCGCATCCTCTAGCGGAATGTCCTCAAGGTAAATGTTGCGTTCACTCATACGAAGCGTTCAACCTCCACCAGCGTCCCTGCCTTCAGTCCGCCGCTATTCAGTGGCACATCCATCAGCCCATCGGCGTGAATCAGCGTATAGATCAGATTCGACTTCCCGAATACCGGCTCCGCCAGAAGTTGATCGCCGTTTTGAATCAACCGCACAGGAATCGTGTCCAGTCGTCCAGTGGTCGAGGCGATATTGGCGCTGAGTATCGCCTGTATGCGGGCGGGCGCTTCTGCCGCCACCCCCAACCAGCGCCGGATGATCGGGCAAACAATCTGTCGGGCGACCAGCAGCGCCGAAACCGGATTCCCCGGTAGCCCGATCACCGGTTTGCCGTCACACAGCGCGAGTATCGTTGGCTTGCCCGGTTGACCGCCAGCCCGTGCTGCAAGATGCCGGGTGCGCCGAGGTTCTCGATGACCGTGCGGGTCAGATCGCGGCTGGATACCGAACTTCCGGCGGTCAGCACCAGCATATCGCAGCCTTCCAAGCCGGACTGCGCCCGCGTCCGGTAATCGTCAAGTGTATCGCGTGCGATACCCAGCAAGACCGGCACACCGCCCACCTGCTCAATCAGCGCCGCCAGCATGTAGGCGTTGATGTCGCGGATTTGCCCCGGTTGCGGTGTTTCTTCCGGCGCAACCAGTTCGTCACCGCAACTCAGCACGCCGATGCGCGGACGTGCCGCCACTATGACCCTCAGCTCGCCCACCGCCAGCAACCCGCCGATGTCCTGCGGGCGCACCCGCTGGCCTGCGCGGAGGATCATATCGCCGCGCAACATATCTTCACCGACATCAACCACATTTTCACCCGGCGCGACAGGCGACATGACTTCGATCATGTTCTCGCCAAAGGTCTGTGTCTTTTCGACCATCACCACCGCATCCGCGTCCGGGGGCAGCATCCCGCCCGTGTGAATCTCCACCGCCTGACCGCGCTCGATGGGCATTTCGGCAGGTTCGCCCATCACAACCCGCCCCGTGACGCGCAGCATCGCAGGCAGCGATTGCGACGCACCATGCGTATCCGCCGCCCGCACCGCGTAGCCGTCCATTGTGCTACGCCGGAACGCCGGCAACGCACACGGCGAATACACCGCTTCTGCCAGCGTTCGCCCCGACGCTTGACGCACATCGAGCGATTCCGGCATGACGCGGTGGTGCCACTGTGCGAATAGCCGCGCCAGCGCCTCCTCAACCGGCAGCACTTTGAAAAACTCAGAATCGGTAGTCATGGTCTAGCATCATTCTTCATCATCGGACGTGCGCGCCGCCGCAGCGATGGGCAGCGCATGTTCATCCAGTCCGAGGCGCTGCGGATGGGTATAGACGCGCATCCCGCCCTGCCGGACATAGCCGACAATGCAGATGCGCCACGCCTGTGCCAGTTTGACCGCCACGCTAGTCGGCGCGGTGCGGCTGACCACGACGGGAATACGCATCCGGCGGGCTTTAGTCAGCATCTCCGAACTAATGCGTCCGCTGGTCAGCAGCAGGCAGTCGGTGGTATCCATCCCCGCTTGCAGCGCCTTCCCGGTAATCTTATCCACCGCGTTGTGTCGCCCGATGTCCTCTGCGCTCACCCGCATCTGCGCTTCGTCCGCGAGGAGTGCCGTATGCACCCCACGCACCCGGTTGTAAAGCTGCGCTGCCCCCTGCAAGTCGCGCATCCGTTGCCGGATAACAGCGGGTGTCGTCACATAATTGCTTTCCAGCGGCGGGTGCGCCCCGGTCAGGTATTGCAGCGTGATTCCCCCGCCACAGCCGGAAGTGAGAACCATGCGGCGCGGCGGCTTGAAATCGCTATGTGTCAGCAGCACATCCACCGTCGTCCCCACCACATTTTTCTGCACCAAGCCGATCTCCGCCATCGAGTCAATCACGCCTTCGTTGTACAGAAACCCGACCGCCAGCGCCTCTTGGTCAAGCGGGCTGCACATGACCGTCGCCAGTTCCTGTCCGTTCACATAGATGGCGAGCAGCGTCTCCTCGATCACGCCGCCATCCACCGCCTCGGCGTGGTCGCCTTCGATCAGCCAGTAACGGTGCGCGAGGACACCGCGTTCGGAGTCGGTCATGGGATATGTCCTGTATCACTCGTCCGTATGCTTGCGCCGGCGTTTCTGGCGCGTCATCTGGCGGATTTCGTCGTGGCTGAGTCCTTTTTCCAGCCCCCATTCGATCTTGGGTTTCAGCGCCCCGGTTGGGCATACGCCAATGCACTGCCCGCAAAACACGCATGGCGATTCGGTCATCGGAATACTAAATGCCGTCGAAACGTGCGTATCATAGCCACGTCCGTCCAGCGTCAGCGCGAAGGTGTACTGCGCATCGCTCCCGCACACCTGCACGCAGCGCCAGCACAGGACGCACTGGCTGTAGTCACGCACATAAAACGGATTGTCGTCCATCAACTCGTGATCGCGGGCGGCGGCTTCCGGGAAGCGGTGCGGGTCGGCCTGATAGTCCGTCATCAGTGCGCCGATCTCCGGCGCGGCGCTCAAATCCACTGCCGAGTTGAGCATTTCGAGGATGGTGCGGCGACTGCGCTCCACCCGTTCGTTGCGGGTGGAAACCGCCGCGCCCGCCTGACACGCCGCCACACACGCCGGCTGAAGCACGCGCCCGCCGTTGACATCCACTACGCAGATGCGGCACAGCCCGTTAGAAGTCGTCGCCACGTGATAGCAGATGACCGGCACATCGCTTCCCAGTTGGCGTGCCGCCTCTAGCAGAGTCGTGCCTTCCGGGACGGTGACTTCCTGCCCGTCAATCGTCAGCGTGATTGTCTTGCTGGTGTCCATCATGCGTTTCCCTATCGAATACGCCGGGCAGTTTTTTCATCGCGCTGAGGATGGCAGATGCCGCCGTCTGCCCCAACCCGCACAATGAGGCTTCGGTCATCGTTCTGCCGATGTCGTGGAGGCGCTGCGTATCCCCCAGCAGCGGCGCTCGTTCCAGAATTTCCAGTTGGCGCTGTGTACCCAGTTGGCAGGGGAAGCATTTGCCGCAGCTTTCGTGCTGGAAAAAATGCGCCAACCGTATTAGCACATCCCGCATATCCACTGTATCGTTAAACACCATCACCGCGCCGGAGCCGAACGTGCCGCCGATGGCACGCAGGTTCTCGAACGTCAGCGGCGTATCCAACTCGTCCGGCATCAGGAACGTCCCCGATGCGCCGCCCATCAGCACCGCCTGAAACCTGCCCTCCACGCCCCCACATAGCTCATCCAGAAGCTGCCGCAGCGGTAGACCGGGCAATATCTCGTAAACGCCGGGGCGACGCACATGACCGCTGACGGACACCAATTTGCTGCCCGCGCTGTCTTTTGTCCCCCGATTACGGAAATGTTCCGCGCCGTTGGCGATGATGTCCGGGACGGCGCACAACGTTTCGACATTGTTCACCACCGTCGGTTTGCCGAACAATCCCGCCACCGTCGGATAGGGCGGCTTGATGCGTGGGAAGCCCCGTTTGCCCTCGATGGCCTCAAACAGCGCCGTTTCCTCGCCGCAGATGTACGCCCCTGCCCCGCGCCGCAGTTCGATGTGCAGCGAGAACCCCGTCCCCAACACATTCTCGCCCAGCCAACCAGCGGCGTGCGCCTCATCAAGCGCCGCTTGCAGCCGTTGATAGGCCGTCGGGTACTCCCCGCGCACGAAGATATAGCCCTGCCCCGCGCCAACCGCGTAGGCTGCAATCGCAATCCCTTCGATCAGGCGGTGCGGGCAGCCTTCGAGCAACACACGGTCTTTGAATGTCCCCGGTTCGGACTCGTCGGCGTTGCAGATCAGGTAGCGCACATCGGACGCGCTCTGCCGTGCGCCCTGCCACTTGCGTCCGGTGGGGAATGCCGCCCCACCCCGCCCGATCAACCCGGACTGGCTGACAGCCTCGATCACCGCTTCCGGCGACAGGCCAAGCGCCTTCCGCAGCGCCGCATAATCGCCATAATCCGCCAACGATTGCGCGTGGTCGGGCTGCACACCCTCCAGCAGCACCCTCAACTGCCCTTCGATCACGGACGGCGCAACACGACTCACAGTACCATCCACAAGGCTGTCGGCGCTGGTGATCGGCGCTACGGCGCTTTCGCCCTGCCCGCACTGGTTGATGAGCGCCGCCGGAGCATGATCGCACAGCCCTAGACAGGGGGCGCGTTCGACAGTGAATTGACCATCCGCCGTTGTCTCGCCTAACGGGATGCCGAAACGCTGGCACAGGTCGTCCAGCAAAGCATCCGCCCCGCGCACCCCACACACCGGGTCGGCGCACACGCGAATAATCCTCTCGCCAGTCGGTTCGCTGTAAAACAGGCTGTAGAAGCCGATCACGCCGTAAATATCGGCTTCCGGGACGCGCAGCGTATGCGAAACCGCATGGACAGCCTCCGCGCCGATGAAACCGTAGGCGGTCTGCACCTCCCAGAGTAAGGGCAGCAACGCCTCGCGCCGTTTGCCAGCATAGCCAGAAACAATCGAGTCGAGCATCGTTTTCACTTTGAATCGTCCACCAAGCGCCGCGCCGCCGCCAGTTCATCCGGCGTGTTGACATTATAGAATGACAACCCCTTCGGGTCGAACGACTGCCACTCCGCCTCATCGAGCATCCGCACACGCACCGAGTCGTAAAAGCCAATCACCTTCAGCCGATCACTCTCCAACCACGCCCGTATCGGTTGCATACAGCGTTGACTGTAGATCGCGTGGAGTCCCTGTGGGTAGCCCTCCACACGCGGCACAATCACATCATAGGCATCGTCCGCACACAGGCCGATCATGTGCCGCAACAGCGCGGGGTTGAGGAAGGGCATATCACAAGCGACGGTCAGGGTATAGGGGGTCGGACTGTGGCAGAGCGCCGTATAAATGCCGCCCAGCGAACCTTTATCGGGCAGCACATCGGCATACATCGGCAATCCCAGATGACCATAAGCATCCGGCTGGTTGGTGACGAGAATCGTCTGCTGCTGCCCTACCGCCGAAACCTGCGCGAGGATGGACTCGATCAGCGTTTTGCCGAGCAATTCGACAAACGCTTTATCCCTGCCCATACGGGTACTTTTGCCACCCGCGATGATGGCAACCGTAAGCCTGCTCATCAGTGGACGTACTTCGTCGGGTCTTTAATCGCCCCGCGCTCATCCAGCGGCGCATCTGCGCCTGCTCGCACAGGCATATCGGTCTTACGCAAGCGCACCGCCGCCATTTTGAAATCAGGAATCTTGGCGCGGGCATCTACCTTATCCAGCGTCAACTGGTTAGCCGCCGCTTCGACAAAATGGAACGGCAAAAACACCGTCCCGACGGGCGAGCGTCCTGTCACCAACACCCGGCACACCACCCTGCCCCGCCGCGAGGCTACTTCTGCCCAATCGCCGGAGATCATGCCCAGACGTTGCGCATCATCCGGGTGCATCTCAATGATCGGCTCCGGGAACGCCTCATCCAGACGCGAACGGCGCGTCATCGTCCCCCCGTGCCAGTGGAACAGCACGCGCCCCGTCGTCAGATGATACGGGTACTCGTCATCCGTCAGTTCGCTGTCGGTGCCGTATTTCAGCGTCCAGAACTTGCCCTTGCCACGCGGGAAATCATGCTCAAACAGATACGGCGTACCCGGATGATCGAGCGCGGGGCAAGGCCAATGTACGCCGCCCTCACGTTCGAGGCGCTCATAAGTGATGCCGTAAAAACCCGGCGTGACCGCCCGCATCTCTTCCCAGATGGCCTCGGCATTCGGGTAATCGAAGCCGGCAGATTGCGCCACGTTCAGGAGCGATTCCATCCGCCGCGCCACCTCGCACACGATCTCCCAGTCCGGGCGCGACTCGCCCACCAGCGGCAGCGCCCGCCGGATGCGCTGGACGCGCCGATCGCTGTTGGTGAACGTGCCATCTTTTTCGGCAAAGCTGGCGGACGGCAAAATCACATCCGCGATGGCGCTGGTTTCGTTCATGAAAATATCAATGAACACCATGAAATCGAGTGCTTCGAGAGCATGTTGCGCGTGGGCGAGGTTGGGTTCGCTCATCAGCGGGTTTTCGCCCATAACCACCAGCGCCTTAATCGTCCCCATCAACGCGCCATCCACAATCTCGGTTACGGTTAAGCCGGGGGTGGGCGAAAGCGCCGTATGCCACGCCGACTCGAAACGCGCCCGCACCTCCGGCGCTTCCACGCTCTGATAGGCCGTAAAGACGTGCGGCAACCCGCCGCTATCCGAACAGCCCTGCACATTATTCTGCCCCCGCAGCGGATTCAGCCCTGTCCCCGGCTTGCCGATATGCCCGGTCATCAGCGCCAGATTCGCCAGCGCCAGCGCGTTATCGGTGCCGTGCGTACTCTGGCTGATGCCCATCCCCCAGTAGAACGCGGCGCGTTCCGCTTGGGCGTACAGCCGCGCCGCTGCCCGAATATCCTCCGCTGGAACGCCGCTGACGGTTTCCGCCCATTCCGGCGTGAACGCCTCCAGCGACTCCACATACGTCTCAAAGTCCTCCGTCCGTTCGTGAATGAACGAAGGGTTGTACAGCTTTTCGGTGACGATCACATGCGCCATCGCTTGATACACCGCCACATCCGTACCCGGCTTCTGCCGCAGCCACAGCGTTGCGAAATCCGTCAGTTCGATCTGGCGCGGGTCAATCACGATCAGCTTTGCGCCGTTTTCGCGCACTGCCCGCTTCAGGAACAGGCTGATGACCGGATGCGTCTCGGTGGTATTGCTGCCCGTGACGATGAACGTATCCAGATGCTCCATTTCGGCGATGCTGTTGCTCATGGCGCTGGAACCGAGGGCGAGTTGCAAGCCGGTGACGCTGCCCGCGTGGCAGAGGCGCGCACAGTGGTCTACATTGTTGGTCTTGAGGACAGCCCGCATCCACTTTTGCAGCACATAATTGTCTTCGTTGGTGGCTTTGGCGCAGGCATAAGCCGCCACACTATCGCCGCCGTGTGTGCGTGCAAGCTCCGCCAAGCGCGTGCTGACGAGGGAGAGCGCCTCGTCCCAACTGGCTTCCCGGAATTCACCGCTGCCCCGTGCGCCGCTGCGAATCAACGGCTTCGTCAGCCTACCGGGGTGCGTGGTGAAATCCGTGCCGAAGCGCCCTTTGACGCACAGGTTGCCATAATTGGGCGCACTATCAAAAGGCGCAGTCACGCGGAAAATCAGGTTGTCACGGACATGCAGGTTCATCTGGCAGCCGACGCCGCAATAAGGGCAGGTCGTCCGCACACTGCGATCAGGCGTAATAGGCATAGTGACACTCCACATAGTCTACAAACCGTATCTCACGACCAGCACTTGCAGCCTTGTACGTGAGATATTGTTTGAAGATGTTCCAGCCGCTATCCAAAATGCACTTGCTCAGGTGGTGGTTACGAACCATGTTGCGGGTTGCCAAATCTTCTAAGGCCATGCCGTCGCAGGTTCGTACCAGTTCGGTACTTAGTTTGTGTAAGTAGTCGCCGCGCTGGTTCGCAACGTTCATGTGCTGGCTGCGAACCTACTCCAAAGACCGCATCCTTCTGGGGCTGCCGCCCACCGCCTTTCAGGAGATGAACGCCGGCGATTCGCCCGCTTCCCTCACGGTGCTGGAGGACGAGATCGAAAGTCTGGAGGCGCTGGTCGGGGAAATATCGGTAGATATGAAACTCGCGTCCGGCGCTCACCTGTCCGCCCTGTTCCAAACGTTTGACGACTCGGCCTTCGTCATCGGCAACCGCCTGCGCCTGAGCATGAATACCGAACGGTTGTGCCTTTTCGACCCGAATACCGAGATGGCGCTGGCTTAAACCCGTGACGGCAACACCACGCCGAAACCGGGAACCGTCTACAGGGCGGCACACTTCAGCACCGCCTTTCTAACAGCCCGCCGAACGCCCTAGCGCAGCGTGGAGGCTTCCACCCATCCCCGTGTCCCAAAGTTCGTTTGGATGTAGCACCACCACTGCTTAGAACTAAAGCGCGGATCCGCGTTCAACATCGTCACCGAATCGTTATTCGCCAGCGTGGTCAGCACCGTTTTGCCTGTAGGACGATCGCGCACCCATAGCTCTGCCACCCCCTCGACCAGTGTCACCAGACGAGTTTGGCCTGCCGTACACATCGCCAGCACCGATTCGGGTATGCGAGGCTGTGCAGCGACCGGCACAGAGGTCGGTGTGGGGGATTCAGTCGGTAACGGCGTCGGCGTTTTAGTCGCTGTCGGTGTGTTCGACGGTGCAAGCGTCGCTGTGGGTGCCAAAGCCGTCATTGTGCTTGAAACGGCTGTCCGCACCATATCCACCGTCGAAATTGGAGTCGCGGAAGGCGGGGGCGTATGAGTCGGCGTCAACGTCTGGGTGGCTGTCGCAGCAGGCGTAGCCGTCGCAGCAGGTGTGGCTGTCGCAGCAGGCGTAGCTGTCGCGGCAGGTGTGGCTGTCGCGGCAGGCGCGGGTGTCGTTGGCACCATCACCGGAACCTGTTGAATGCGATTGACCGACACAATTTCTGTGTTGAAGGCAATCCAGCCTTCCAACCCGCCCGTGTCACTCGTGATATACAGCCACACACCATCCTCGCTCAAGCCCAGAATGGTTCCGGACTCGCCAGCCTCAAGCTGACCGATGCTCTCGCCCTCTTGCGACGGCATCGCACGCAGGGGAATCGCGTTCAGCAACCGGAACTGCGCGGGCTGCGAAGGGTCGCGCACATCTACATAACCGGGAACGCCTATGGTCGGGTTTTTATTCGGAACGCGATCAGTCACCGTAACCGCTTCAACCTGAATCAGCGTCCCACCCACACCTACGCCGGTGACATCCATCTCGACAAAAGTGGGAGCATCAGTGGGTGCAACCTCGTCACCGGGCAACACAAAATACACCACATGGACAACCCCGTTGACCGCATCATTGTCATAGAAGATCGGTTCGGTCTTGCCGTCCCCTACCAGCAGCGTTCCGGGGCGCACTGCATCCACGCGGATCACCGTCGGGTCATAGCGCACCGTCAAATCCACGCCGTTGCAGCCCCCATCAGGGCATTCAATCGTGGCGCTTAAGGTGGCGCTTTCCCCCACTTCGATCTTCAACTCCCCTAGCGTGACCACCGTTGGGGGCAGTTCGGTACTGTCCTGAGCATGTGCAATAGTGCCGATGCCAAACAGGGTCAGAATCGCCATTCCGGTACTTAACCATCGAAGCCAAGCAGCAGTCTTCACTCGCATTTTGTACCCATCGCCAATTGAACTTGCTGAAAATCATACAGATCAATCACACCATCGGCATTCAGATCATAAGACGGATCATAGCGGCTGTCACCCGTCTTTGCACCGAATATGCCCTGTTCGCGGTAGAAATCAATATCCGCAGATGTGACCACACCATCCCCGGTCACATCCGCCGCCGGACACACTTTGCCTGCCGTCGGCGTTGAAACCACTATAGGCTGTGCAGATAGGCAACTCTGGAACTGTTCGACATCCTGAACCCCGACTTTACCATCTCCATTGAGATCGTAGTCTGCCACACGATCGGCTGGCAATTCGCCTTTGAGCGCGGTTTGAATGGCGGACACCAGCGGCTCAAGATCAGCCGAAGTCACGCGGGCATCCCCGTCAAAATCCACACGGCTGCACACATCCGCTGTAGGCGTGATCGTGGCTGTGGGGGTGGGCGTTTTGCTTGCCGTTACTGTGGGGGTGGGCGTATGGGTCGGCGTGGGCGTAGGCGTCGCCGTCAGTGTGGCGGTGGGCGTGGGCGTCGCCGTCAGTGTGGCGGTGGGCGGTTGATCGGTGGCTGCCGGTGTCGAAGTCGAAGTGGGAGTCGCGCTCGGCGGGAGCGCCGTAGAACTGGGTACAGCCGTATCCGTCGGCAGCGGCGGCGGCGTATCCGAAGGCCGTTCCGTCTGGGCACTGGTCGGCATGGACATGGGTGTAGGCGTTTCGGTGGTTGCCGAAGCGATCAGCAAAGCGACTTGCGTCTGCAAAAACGCGGTCGGGTCAATCGGTTGGGGCGTATCCGTGTTCGCCACAACGGGCGGAGCCGCCGCGCAGCTTCCAGCGAACAGGCTGCACCGCAGCGAAAACACCAGCACCACCCCTAGCACGAGTACCGCACCTGCGATACCCGCCAACACGGGCAGCGGCGGCATTCGGAAGCCGGACGCACCGCCTCCCGCTTTGAGGCCGGGATACTCGCTCAGGTTGCGGGGCGCAGTTCCCGTTGGGCTGGTCGGGCTGGTCGCAGGGCGTAACTCCGGTTGAGCCGGCACAGCGGGCGGCGCGGGTTGGGCAGGCCGCCAGACCTGCGTATCCTGCATGCTCTGCCGGTGCTGAAGTGCGCTTTCGACCGCCTCGATGAAGCCGTAAGCCGTCGAAACTTCGGCAGGGAGCGCACGCACATCCTCATTGTCCTTGAGCAGCGACAGCGCACGGGCAAACACAGCGTTGAGCAATTTTTTTCCCTGCGTGGATAGCGCAGGCTGCACGACCGACGCGAAAGCAACCGCAGGGGGTTCCAACCATGTTAAGCCCGGATCGCCTTTTTCATAGTCAAACTGGCTTTTCTGCTGAATTCCGGGAAAGCCGCTATCGAAAGCCGGACGACCATTCGAGAAAATCTCGTAAACGGTGATGACGAACGCATACAGGTCATCCGCGATGCTGGCATCATCGCGCTGCGTGCGCCCCGGCGACCAGTAGCGCGTATCCCCGATTTTGAACGCACCCGCATCCGGGGCGGTGGTGCGCTGGATCATCGAAACCGTCGAGCGATTCTTGTCCAGCCATGTCGCAATGCCGAAATCATTCAGGCGGGCATTATGCAGCGGGTCAATCAGAATGTTGCTAGGCTTGATATCCCGATGCACCACCCCGTAGCGATGCACGGCATCAATCGCGGCGGCGATCTTCTTGAGCATGAACAAGCGCGAGTTCACCGGAATCACCTGCAACAGCCTAAGTTGCTGCGATTCTTCCGACGACAACGGTTCACCGCCGCTGGAGGGATAGTGAAAATCCTGCGCCTGCTCCATCAGTTGCGTCGCCAACCAGTATTCTATCGGATCACGCGACAGGCCATCCTCGGCATATTCCACCAGATTCGGCACACCGGCTTGCTTCAAATCGCGCAAAATCTGGCATTCCTGCTTGAAGTATTCGGGATACTTCTGCGCCGTCAGTTCATCAATCGTATGCCCGTTGCGATCTACGTTGGTGAACAGCTTAATCACGCGCTCGGTTCCGCGCTGATGTTCGTCGCTGGCACGCCATACTTCGCTCATGCCGCCATGCCCTAAAGCTCTGGTCAGCCGCCAGCGCCCGTAAAGCACTTCACCTTCGGCGTGCTTGTAGTAATAACGCCCGTATTTGTACGCCATGCCAATCCTTCAGATGAACGCTGAACTAATCCGCCTGCCACGCCGACACTTCGATGTTGGCATTCTGCACTGCCAGCATCGCGCCATGCTTGAGGACAATCGCGCTGCCGGGTAAATAGGGCTTGTCACCCAGCACCGTTATACCCGTTTCGCCCAGTATTTGCAGCGCCAGTTCGCCGTTGTTCAGCAGGCGCACCTGCGCGTGGCGGCGGGCGACTTTGCCGACCAATTCGGCGCTGATATACGGTGTCAGATCAATATCCGGTTTGTACCCCGCATCCGCCACGCCAATCACCATGCCTTGCTGGATGATGAGGGCTTCGCGGTTATTAAAATTGAACATGAACGATTTGACCGTCCCCCGCGCCGGTAGCAACCTCAGCGCAGAGCCTGAATCCACGCGCTGTTCGCGCAAATTCTGCGCTGGATTCAACCCGCTTTCCCCGCGCCAGAGCGAGAACGTTACCGAAGGACTGAGCGCAACGCGAAAGGGCGAGCTTTCGGCCTGTTCGGATGCGCTCACGATAGCCCGTATCACGTCCTCCACCGGACGATCCGGCGGCAACCAGAAGCGCATCTGCACATCCTGAAATGTCCGGTCATCCTGAATGCTGATGATGACCTGAAGCAGTTTCGAGAAATCGGCTTTGTCGGTCACGGCAGATTATCCTTTGTCCGCATACAGTGAGTTCAGTGCCGCGATGCGTTCATCAACCCGATCCGGGTAGGGGAACTGCACAATGTCGCCATCGTCGCCTTCCGTGAACACGAACCCGCGTCCGGCGCTTTGCGTGTACTTTTCGGTGCGCTTCTCCTGCTTGGCAAAATTGCCTACCCACAGCGCCGCCGCGTTGCGCCAACTGGTCACGCAGATGTACCCCGATTGGCTTTTGATCGTTCCGAGTAAGCCATACGGTTTGGCTAAACCGCTGGTGGCATTGAACTCCCAACTGGCAGCGAAGTGAATACCCATCATCTGCCCACGAGTCGCCCAATCTTCGGGGAAGGCGTTCCCGAAATGCCCCATCTCGGTTTCCGCTTTCCCCGGCTGCGGACGATAGGCCGAAGCCAAGCGTTCATCGAACAACCGCTGCCCATCATCAATGATGACCAGCAACCGCTTGCGGACTGGCCCTTCCTCTTTGGCGCGTGCCTGATACTCCTGTGCCAGATAGTCAACCACGTTTGTGCGGAAACTTTCCAACTCGTAGAAGATGCCCCGCACATGCTGGAGCGCCGCGAACGAGCGCCATGCCCGCAGGTTGCGGTCAGTGGGCATGACGATGGAGATTTCCAACTGTTGCGGACTCAACTGTTCAGCGGCTTTCAGCACAATCGCCTGCAACAGCGCGGTCTTGCCACTGGCCTGCTTGCCAGCCACGAAAATGTGTCCGGTGCGCTCATTCAAATGCACCGTGTAGGGTTGCAAGTCGTCGTACTTCTGCCCCAGCGGCAGCGTGAGCAGCGCAGCGGCACTTGCACTTCCCTCGCCCTCGTCTACCGGCAGCGCACGGCTCACGCGCATCGAGTCGTGATCGAGCGAAAGCACTTCCGGCAGATCACCGATCTTGTGCGGCATCCGGTCAGGATGATAAGCGGGATGTTTCAAGGCGGCATCTAGCAGCGCCTTGCCGAATGCAATCACACGATCTTCCTGTCCGCCTTCAAACTGCGCGATCTGCGCTTGCAGCGGCGGCGACCCGCGCCACATACAGCGCCCCTGCGGCGGTTCGGTGGGCAGGTACGGCGGGCGGCCACCTACCACCATCTGAATCTGATCAACTTCGTTCATGGTGAACGCAATACGGTGCTTGACCGAGCGCACGATAGCAGACGGAATATCGCGGTACAAGTCGCCGCCTGTCGCCATCAAGAACATGCCCACGTTGATGCCGTTCTGGGCGATGTCCACCAGTACCGCCGCCTCATCATCATTCCCGAAGGTGTCCCAGAACTCTTTGAAGTCATCCACCACCAGCACGATGATCGGCTTCACATCCCCGTACCGCTTATTCAGCACGGCTTCGCGGTTCTGGGCGTAAATGTCCTTCTGACCGGAGATGACCTCCTCGCCTTCCACATCGGCGCTTTTGCTGGTCGAACGGCGGGCGCTGTACTCTGCACCCAACCAGCGCAGCAAGCGGCGGCACTTGGGAATCTCGACGGCTTTCACGTAGTTGCCCACATGCGGGTATTTGCTGACATCGCTCAACGCGCCGCTGGCAAAATCTATGATATGCGCCTGAAATTCCCACGGGGCATGAAGCTGCATCAGGCTGACCAGCGCGGTACGCAGAGTGGTTGTTTTGCCGGTGCTGGGCGAACCGTAAATCACCAGATGACCGCGTTCCTGCGGATTGGCCTGATCTATTTGCAGCGTATCCTGTGCGCGGTTGGCGGGGTCATCAATCAGCCCCAGCATCACGCGCATCTGCGGCGCATCCAGTTCCCAGTAGTCCGGCGACCACTCCCAACGGTACTGCGGCTTATCAGGATTGCGCGGGTCAATCGTCACCACCCGATCCCGCAGTGCCAGCGCCGCGGCTGCCCGCTGTTGCTCATCCGCCGTTGCAGACAGGCGCTTTTTGCCCAGTTCGATCACATATTCCAGCCGCACCGCCTCGGTGCGGGCGATCACTTCGTTCAGAGTAATATCGGGCGGCAGTCCTTCCTGGAACAGGCGCGATAGCGGCACATAATCCTCCAGCCCTTCGGTGAAGTTGACGATGTGCTTAACCATGTTATCCACCACTTTGCCTTTGGTGGCCTGTGTGATTTCTACCGAACCCACCGCGCTGATTTCGCTCGTCACGCGCTTGGTGGAGGCTGTGCGTCCGGGTTCGTGCGGGGGTTGATAGCGGTGGCTTCCCGATGGGTTCTGCGCGTCACTCGCGCCCCAGTAAATCATGAACCCTGCTGACCGCTTTTGCGAAGGGATACTTTCCCCTTCCGGCTTGTACTCCATCCCGACATATGCCGCCTGAAACTGCTCAATCGGGTCGTTCCCGCGCTGGCGATAGGCGCGTCCGCGAATTTCGTTGGGCAGATAGGCCGCATCACTGGCGCGGATCATATCGCGGCTGTCCGCTACCGATTTCACGCGCAGACACAGCGCGAATTGCGAGTTGGCACGGATTTCTTCGCTGACCGCACCGGACGGGCGCTGCGTCGCCAGAATCAGGTGAACGCCGAGGCTGCGCCCCACGCGGGCGATACGCGACATTTCCGGCATGAAGTGTGCCAGTTCCTGCTTCAATTCCGCGAATTCGTCAATGATGATGACCAGATGCGGAACGGGTTGCATCAGCGCGGGGAGCTTAATCCCGCGTGGTGATGGCCTGCCGGAGCGTCGGAACTCCTGATATTCCATGAAAATCTGGTGATACTCGTTGATGTTGGCAACGTTCACCTCGCGGAATACGCTTTTGCGGTAGCGCAGTTCGCTTTTGAGCGCGACGAGCGCCCGTTCGGCCTGTGTTGCATCCAGATCGGACACGTTGCCAACCGTGTGCGGCATCTTCTCGAATACGCTGAAGGTGCTGCCGCCCTTGTAGTCAATCAGGAAGAAGGCCAGATAGTAGGGGTGATGCTCAATCGCCAGCGCCGCCACCAGTGTTTGCAGCAGTTCGCTTTTGCCCGCGCCCGTCGTGCCAGCCGCCAGACCATGCGGCCCATCAATCTGATCTTGCAGGTTGAAGCGGAACAGTTCGTTGTTCTTGGTTCGGCCAATCGGCACTTCAAACGGGATTTTGTCGTCCAGCCGTTTAGAGTAATCCACCGGACGGAACCACTTGTTCTGCAAATCAATATCTTCGACATGACGGGCGTTGTACATTTCGAGGAACGGTACGAAGTTGGGGATGTCGCTCTCGCTACCCGCCGTCTTGAGCAGGGCATACTGCAAATGGTCGAATGCAATCTGCCGCGCCGTGCGTAATTCACACTCGTCGGTGCGAATGTATCCTTTGAAATCCTCGCGCAGCAAATGCCAGTTCGGATCGGCGGGGTAAGGCGGCGGCAGCGGCGCATCGGGGCGCACAGGTGCATCTAACTGCGATTGCGCCTTCGGGCTTTTGGGCTTGTTGCCCTGTGGACGGGTATCCTCGTTATCCCACGACACCGCCGGGTAACGCACACCGCCTTCGCCCGTTTCGCCATACCACAGCGCCACGCCTTCGGCTTCCATGTCCAGCCGCACAATCGCCGTTGCCGCGCCCGAAACGTACTGAATGTCCGGCGTGATGAACACCGCCGAAAAGCTCAACTCGGCGTGCAGTGTGAGCAGCGTAGAGAACACCGGATGCTCCGTCCACTGCGGGTCAAGCGTATCCACCACCACCACAATATGCCGCTGGAGTTCAGCACCTTCCTGCGCTTCCAGATAGTCGCGGCGGCGGTTGAGTAGCGTAAGCAAGCGCGATAGCACTAAGGTGGCACGGTCTTGGTCGGTCGCCACCCAGTCGCCCTTCTGCTTGTTGCGCTTCACATCAATATCTTCGTTGCAGTGCGGCAGGTAACGCGCCCATGCCCACCGCTGCTGATTGGGTTCGCGCTCGCTGTCCTCCGGCGCAATGATGAACAACGACACATCGTTCGGCGCATGATGCACCACCAGTTGCATCAACATGGCGCGCACCAGCGACAGGCGGCGCTCGGTATCGCGCCCCACCACGCCCACCGCGCCGCGTTCGCGCAGGTTAATCAGCAGCGGCGCACCCACTAGATACTGGAATTTTTCGCCCAGTTTGACCGCGTTTTCGAGGTCACCTTGCTGCTCATTCGGCAGCGCATATTCGAGCAAGTTGGGGTAGATCACCGTGTTCGGCGTGGGCAGAACAGTTGCCCCCACGCGCAGTTGCAGGAAATCGGTATGCGAAGGCAGGCGCTCCCACAGGCGGCTGTCGGCATAGTGGACGCTGCCATCCAGTTTCGCTACCGGTAGCCGCTTTTGCAGTTCAGCAATCGAGGGGTTCATGCGCTCCAGAATGCCCAACTGTTCGGCATACAGTTCGTTGAGTTCGATCTCTACCTGCTTGATGCGCTTGCGGTAATTAATGCCTGTCTTGGTGGCTTTTTCCGCTTCACGTTCCAGCTTGCGCTTCTCGGCTTTATCAATCTGCCACACCGCCAGCAGCACCGTCGAACCAATCGTCATTAGCGGCGCTAACACGCGGATGAAAGCAAACCCGCCCGCCGAACTACTCGAACTGAGGGTAGGCGCGAGGATGGCATACACCAGCATAGGCGCGGCGGTCATCACCATGCGAATAATCTGCCCAAAATTGATGCGATTCCCCGGCGGCTCCTCAAATTCGGGCGGCGCGGGGACTTCAATCTCCTTCGGCACAATCATCGGCTGCACACGCGGCGGACGGTTGAACAGCTTAGAATCGCCTGTTTCACCAAATGCACCCGCTGGAGAGGGTTTTTCGACCACTGCCATAATCACCTGTTCCTATGACTTAAGCCGTCGCATGGCTTCCTGACTGCTCATCAGTTCAAAAAGGTAATAGTTATCCGCATCGGCGCTGATCTGAATGTCTGCCGTCATGCGAACGTAATGCTTATCCTTGTCCCAGTGCTGGCTCTGCTCAAACGGAATGCCGTTCGCTTTCAACCGCTTGATCTGGTCTTTCTCCGGGTAGAAGCGCCATTCGCCGTTTTCCATGATGATGCGCCCCACATGGCGGCTGACCGACTGACTATCGAACATGATGTCTGGCGGCGGTTGGCGGCGTGTGCCGGGGACTTTGCGCCCCACCGTCAGGCACAGCATGTATTCCAGATAGGTGAACAGCTTGATATTCGTATCGCGCTCGTCTTTGCGTACATAGTAGGCCAGCACCGCCCCTTCCAAATCCTTCGACACGGGGCGGGTGAGATTCGCGTTGGCCTGATTGCCGGGGGCGGGCGGGCGCTGGTTGCGCTCGATCTGGAACAACCGGTAGGCTCGCATCGTCCCACGCAGGTTAATCAGCGCGAACACGCCGGCTATCACGATGATCGGCAACCAGATGTAAAACGGCAGCGTATCATCCGGTAGGAGGGTATACACCCCGCTGAACTCATACACGCGCTGGTTATTGGTGTCCAGCATTTCCATCGTCAGCCGCCCCGGAATCGCCTGATTGACGTTTAGCATGGTGAACACCTGCGACTGCCAATCTACGTCGGCTGTCACGGGCTGGTTCTGATCGAGAGTCACTTCGACAATCCGCAGCGGAACTGCCGAAATTGCCGCATCGTCGGGCTGGAAACTCAACAGGAGTTTGGTCGCGCCGGGGTAATTCGCGCCCGTCAGCAGTTGCAGTTGCGTCTTGCCGCGCAGTGCCCCGCTGCCCCGGATGGGGTCAACATGGAAATCGCCGAAAGGTTGAATGGTCAGGCGGTCTACCACGCGCACATTCAAGGTGGCGTCATCCAGCAGCGGCGCATCGGTGGCTACCGCGTTGGCGCTGACGATCAGGTGATGCAAACCGGGCTGCATGTTGACGCTGCTCGGCGTGAACCGCAGCACGGAGTCCTGCGAACTGGCACTGGCGATCACCCGATGATCTTGGGTGTTCACCCCCTGACCGGGGTCATCCAGCGCGAGGGTGTAAATGGCCTGCCGCCCCAGATCGGGCGCAAGGCTGGCGGTCAATTCGATGGGCGCGTCCGCGTAAATCGTATCGCCATCGCTCAAGCCGCTGAGGGCGAGGCTGACCACCGTCACCGGACGCAGCACCACATTCACCTGCTCATAGCGCCCTAGCAGCAGTCGCCCATTCACATCCAGCAAATCCACGCGCAGTTGGACGGTGCGGGTCGCATCCGGCGTGCTGGTGCTGCTGAAGTACAAATCCTGCACCGCCCACGCCACATCCACAAGGCTGTTGCTGTTCTGCGCCGCTGCCACATCCGGGATGGCCTGCTCCCCATCCACGAACACACGAATCACGCCAGCATCCGGGAAGCCGGCGCTGTTCACGCGGATGATGGGCGTGCCGCTGAAAGCATCGGTATCCAGCGCGTTCGCTTCGGGAAGGATGGAAACACCTGTTAGTGCGCGGTAGGTGTTGAAGGCTACCACAGGCGACTCGGCGATCACTGTTTCTCCGCGCACTACCGCCGCTTTGAAGGTATTCATCCCCACGTTCAGCGCGGCTGCGGTCAGGGGGATGGAGAGCGTCCCCTTCTCGGAACGTGCCAGTTCGGTATGTTCATCACCCTCTGTCGCCAGACGGTACAGCACCAGTTGGTCGCCCAGCAGCGCCACCGGGGCAGGGCCGGCGGTCACGGTCAAGGTCGGCAGCGCGTCGAACGAAATCAGAGGCAGATCACCTTCGATCACCGTACTTTCGATTCCCGTAACCGCCACGCGATATGCCGGGGTATAGGCTGCGCTAACGGCCTGTTCGCCGCTGATGGCGACCAGACGGTTATTCTGCGTATTGTTGACGAGGCTGGCACTAATCGTCAGGTCAGCCGTCCCATCGCCATCGGCGGCAGGGTTTTGCGCTTGTAGCTCGTCCAGGTTCAGGTTGAAGATCGTCTCGCCGCTGTCATCCACCTGTGCGGTGCGCTCGAAGACTTGCCCGCCCTCATACGTCAGGGTGAAAATAAGCAGGTTGCCCGCATTCCCGTAACGGCGGGTGTCCACCGTAACCGGAACGGTGCCGACAGCCGCCTGAGGAATGAGCAGAGCCAGATCGGTTTGATACACGTTCATGCTCAAGGGTCGGGTTTCAGCCAGCAGCGTATCTTGCACGTATACCCGGCCTACCAGCGTACTCATACCGCCCGCTGCTTGGTTAATCAGCGTGCCGCTGCGGGCGGGAGATGGCAAGAAGGTCGCGGTATCCCACAGGCACGAAGGCACACTCTGGTCGCAGGGCATCACCTGATCGTTGACCAGAATTTCATAGCGCACCGGCAGGCTTTCGGGCAACGCCGGACGGGTGGAAAGCGTCACGGGAATGCTGCCGGTTGCATCCACGCCTTGCGCGGGTTCGGTGAACACAAACGCGCCCGGTGTGAAAACGGCTTCTATATCCGCCGCGCTGTCCCATCGGCTAATCAGCAGCCCGCGTGCCTGATTCATCAGTTCCACGTTCAAGCGCAGCGAAACCGATGAGGCTAAATCACCCAAGCCAGCCAGCGCCCGCAGTTGGTCTACATTGAACGTGATTTTGGTCGAGTCGCGTCCGACGGCCTGCGTTTGCACCCGTTCGGTGCGCCCGTTGAGGGTGGCATACAGGATCGCCGTATCCGCGCCATCCTGACTTGTCCCTGTTCCGGCGAGGCCGCTGGTCGAAACGGTCAGCGATACATCCCCGGCGATATAGGGCGGCAGGTCAGCCACGTTCAAATCGGTACGGTAGACGTTCAGCGGCAGCAGCGTGGAGGCTACCGTAGTGCCGCCGGAAAGCACGTTCACGCCTACCACGCGCAGGCCGGGGGCGGTCACGCCGGTATCCCAACGACAGGCGGGCAAGGCCGGGTCGGCACAGACGATCGGTTCCTCGCCATCAATCACGAATTGATACTGATAGCCCGCAGCAGGCGGTTGAACTTGCACCTGCAAATCTACCTGCCCGGTCACTTGTTGGTTGGGCTGTAACCCCGCAAACTGCACCCGGTATTCCGTTTCGCTGTAATCCAGCAGGGTGTCTATAATGCCGCTGGACTCGCCTTCTTTGATGGTGAGTTGCAGCGGCAGATTCCCGCTGAGTCCCTGCCCGTGCAGCGCATCTAACGACACCACCACCCGGAATCGGGAAGCCAGTACCGCTTGTAAATTCGCGATACGCCCCCCTAAGAATAAGGCCGCGTTATCCCGATCCAGCTTGCCATCCGAAGGGAACACATACGCGAACCCGCCGATCTGCCCCACCAGTTGATTCGGCAGCTCGTTATCCGGCGCAGAAGGGGGTGCGCCGAAGGATGGCATAGCGATGACGTACAGGCGGGCATTGGCGTTCGTCGCCCGCAGGACAATTTCGCTCACCGCCCCCTGATTGCCAAACACGGTATCCACCGCATCCGTCACCATCACGATCACATACTCGCGGTTGGGGTTGACCGTGTAAGCACGGCTGACGACATCCGTCGCGGTACGCATGGCATCCACGACCACATTCGAGTTAATCCCCACCCGTTCGACGTTAAACCCCGCAATTTCGCTGGCTACCGCATCGAAATCCGAAGCGAACGGACGCTCTGGCAACACCTGATTGGTGAAGCGGATAACCGAAAGTTCCGCGCCGGGGAAAGCGGACAGACCGCGCACAAAAATCGGCAGTTCGCTGCGTAGCGCGTTGATCGCCATCGAATCGGTCAGATCAACCACCAGCACCAGCGACAGCGGTTGACGGGCATCCAGCGGCAGCGGCGCGGCGCTCACCGTCGCTAAGGTGATCGGCTCTCGCCCCGAAGGAACGGTCGTGGTGATGTTGGAGGGACTCAGGCTACGTAAGGCCGTACCATCGGCACGCAGCACGTTCAAATCTAGCTGAATCGTGCGCTCATCCAACACTGTCTGGCTGAATAGCGAGGCCAGCAGCGGCGGCTTGTCCTCCTGTGCGGCAGCCGGCAGCACCAGCAGAACGAGGATGAGCAACCCTATGAACCGAAATTTATCCACGCGCATCATTCTCTTTCCATCCTCATTCTCTACAGCCCCAACCGCCCACTAATCGCGCTTGAAAATGCCGAACAGCCCCCCCGATTTCTTCGGGGTGAATAACGGTGCGGGCTGCAATGGCGCATCCAGCGTTATGCGCGGGTTCGCCGGTGCAGCGGCCCGCCGCTGCGGTTGTTCCATCACGCGGCCTAGCACCACCGCCACGTTATCCGCAGCATCTCGTTCTTTCGATACACCAATCAAGCGGCTGGGAAGCTGTTCCCACGCCAGATCATTAATCGCCACTTTGAACAGAAAATTCTGAAGTTCCTCATAGCTCATGCAGCGCGTCAGACCATCGGTACACAGCAGCAGCAGGTCGCCCAGATGCGCGTCTTCCTCATGCAGATGCACCGTAAAACCGTGCGGATTGCCCACGCTGTAGCGCAAGATTTCGCCTTCATAGACGTGGCTGTGCGTAGTCCATTCGCGCATCTCGTTGCGATGAACGCGGTACATATAGGCCGCCGAGTTGCCCACCTGTGCCATGCACCAACGATTCTGATACAGCGCGGCAGCGGTGAGCGTGGTCGTCACCAGCCGCATCTCATCATCTTTCCGCTTGCTGGCCTTATGCAAATAGGTGCTGAAGGCGATCAACTGCTGATTGGCTTCGGTGATGGCTGTTTGCAAGCGCCATGCAGCCGGTGGGGGCGATTGGTTGTTCGCCAGCGCCGCCTCCGCCAACTGAAAATAGCGCCACAACGTCCAGCGGGTAGCAAATTCGCTGGCAACATCCCCCTGCGATTCGCCGCCCACCCCATCCGCAACGATCCACAACTGATCGCTGCCCGACAGCATCCCGCAGCCGATGAAATCCTCCTGCACTGCACGCCGCCCCAGATAGAGGTCGGCAGCGCACCCACCGTAAAACGGAACATTAGCACGCACAGCCGCCACCGCTGCATCCAGCCCCGCCGGACGATGCGGCACGGTGGGGTCGGTGGCGCGTTCATACCGCTGAATCATCGCTTCATAGGGTTTATCGCCGATTTGCAGGAGCGTCCCGTGTTCCACAATGGCCGCGCCCTGTATCTGCTGCCCGTTCACCCACAGCAGCGGCTTGGGCATTCCCGCGCTCAAACACGGCGAACCATCTGCCACGAACAGGAAACGCGGCGGTATTCCGGGGAGCAGCGAGACGAGCGTCCCCTCGAAGCATTCGCCGGGGATGGCACGCTTGAGCGCAGTTTCTCCGGGAGATTTCAGGTATAAACGGTACTCCACATCAGACGGCACATTCACGATGGCGTGTCCTTTGGCGGGCGGTAAATCCCCGTCACACTGTCATCAGAAGCCACTGGAGGCCGCGCCGCCTTCGTAGCCGGGGACTCGGCGCGGGTTTGCTGACGCTGCTGGCGCAGGCGAACCAGCCGCACGCGAGAAGTGTTCAACAGGAACGAAACGAGCAGCGCCGCCAATGACACCGCCACCAACAACCCTGCGATTTGCAATGTTTGCAGCATGTTCATCATGCAAAGACCTATCTCTCAAGCATTGTGGTATGCCCGGTTAGACCTATCAGCTATAAAAACTTGCAAAAACCAGTTCATTCGGGGGCGATCCCAATTTGGAAATTTGTGCATCGTGCCGTCCCCCACCCATCGCCCCGAACAGGACATAAAAAATCAAAAAACGATACTTTTTCCCCTTACAATTTGCTGCACAATCCAACCTGCTCAATCATACAACAATTTATGCCTTCTAATGGCAATTGCAATAATAGAAACCAAATATTCATACTTTAACGCAATTTCGTAAATAAAAAATAAATTTTGTAAATTGGTAATATCTTAAAATTCAACCCGATTTTACTTGAAATCAATGGTGATCTATTGACACCATCTGGTAAACGTGATTTTATGTCATAAATGCGCAACCACAAGCACGACACTTCTTTTCGTATTTCTCCGAGCAATAAGAGTGAGGGAAAGACAAAGCAATATGATCACGATCCGCATTGAGTATGACGAGATGGCTATGTGTTCCGCTGCGCTTGAACACCTTTCCGACGACATCAAACAGCTCTACGCGCAAATGCAGCAGCAGTGCCAAACACTGCAAGATGGCGAGTGGATTGGTCAGGGCGCGAACATCTTTTACGAAGAATTTGAAAGCACGCTCACCCCGGCTCTGGGTCGTCTGTCGAACGCCCTGAGCGAAACTGCCACCAAGATCACCGACACCTGCGCCAAGTTTGACGATGCTGAGAATGAGTGCAAAGTCAAAATCGAAATTTCGTTCAACTAGCGTCCTCTATTGGGCAGATAGTCGAAAGGATTTACCGTGAGTTACGATTATTATATGAACCCGGAAGCGGTTGAGGGAATGATCTCCCACCTTCAGGGGATGCTCGACCAGCTTCAGACGACCAGCAACGGCCTGCGCCAAGTGGCTGACCAGATGGAAAGCGGCGTGTTGAAAGGCCGCGGCGGCGCGGCTTTTAGCAGTGCAATGAGCGATCGCGGTGTGGCTTCCATCAGCCGCCTGTCGGATTACCTGCAAGACCTCATCAACGAACTGCGCACCGCTGTTCAAGCACACGATGACACCACCCAATCCATCGCCGGGCGCTTTACAGGTCGTTAAGGAGAGTCCTCATGAGTTTATTTCAATTCCTGCCGGACGCATTTCAATCGGAACTCGTCTCGGTTGTTCAAAAACAAATCGCCGATATTCAAGCGGGACAGACGGGCATTTCCAACCTTGCGGAAGGTATCTTCGGCGTGGAATGGAATGGCGCGGATGCCGATGCCTTCTACCAGAACGAGATTATGCTGCGGTTCATGCCCGAAGTCGCTCAGTTGATCGCTGCCATCGGCGGCTTCATGGGCGGGTTGAATTTTGCGACAGATATGTTCGATAGTGTGGACAGTGAAGTGATGAACACCGCCAACGAAATTGGCGACCTGTTCGACTCGGTATTTTAGTCTTGGCCCACAATCGGTAACGCGAAAGGATAAACACCATGCCAGTCGGCCCCGGTGGTATGAATTACGATGAAGTGCGCCGTATGGGTGACACGTTCGGCACCTTTGAAGACACGATGAATATTGCGAAGATCGCGCTGGATGCGGCAATGGCGGCGCTGGCCGCTTCGTTCTTCGCTGGCAATTTTGGCGCGGGCGCGCAAATTTCTTACCTGAACAACATCCAGAACAAGGTCATCAAACTAGCCGAAACCTCGGCTGATCTCAAGTCCAAACTGCACGCCGCTGTCACCGAGCGCGAGTCTTCCGATCAGTCTGTGGCGGCCAGCAACACAGACTAGGTGGAACACCCGGTCATTTGCAGCGAATATCCGCAAAAAGGCAAGGCTGCACCCGGCGCCTTGTCTTTTTCGTATCTACGCCCATGTGGCGGAAATGCTGAGTGACGGTTGATGATGGACGATCTATTCACCCTTGAACTCGCGTATAGTCAGGTCGCGTGGCTGATGGTCATCCTGCGGCTTGCCCCGCTGCTGGGCATGCACACCTCGTCTGAAGCGGAACAACAGACCACCGAACTGTTAGAATCCGGGCGCGAAACCCTGCTGACGGATGAACGGGTTGCGTTTCGGGGCGATGGCAGCCTGCAAATCGCCCCGGAGATTTCGCGCCCGCTAATGGCCTGTGCCTACGCCAGTCATGCGGTGATGTGTGCCTCGCGCCAGCCGCAAAGCAGCGCCCCCCTACTGACCACGACCTATTTCAGCCCCCATCTCGCGGTGCGCCATCAATACAACGCCCCAACGCAGATGCACACCTTCACCAGCGCCCGCCTGCGCGAGACGATGATTAACCGCTGCGTGCGCGATGTCAGCATCCTTCCCTTTGCGCCGATGCCCATTGCAGCATACACGCTGCCCGCAGACCTGCTCAAAGCGGCGAGCGAAAACAATCCGGCAGCGATTCAGGCAGGGGTGCAAAGCGCGTCCATTCCCGATCATCAGCAGACCGCCCTCACCCGCCTCTTGACCGATTACGAATCGCAGCACACGCTGGCGCTGCTTGGCCTGCAACCGAGCGCTGGTGAGCGCAAAATCCTGCGCAGCATCACGCTCACCCTATACTTGCAGGGCGGACACGGCCTCTGCATAGATATTCAAGACCCAATCACAGCACGCCTGCGCCCCTACAGTTCCACACTGCTCACGCAGGAAATCGCGGCGTGGTTGAGTACGAACGAGTGATAGACCTGCTGTGTGCGAGTGTTGAGGGGGAATGAGGTGTTTTTAATTGTTATGTACTGTGACCTTATTCCGATTGAACGGATGGGCAAAGTGCCAAGAATAAGTAATTTGCTCGAAGTCTCAGGTTCTGAGATAGCCCAGTGTTGAATGCCGCACCGCCTACGGACAGCGAATCCTTCTTCTGCGTGACCAACAGCAGACGGACATCCTAATTGTGATTTCGGGCAGCATAGGATTGGATCATGCGGAAGATACGCTGACGATCCGCATCGCTCATGCGGTTATGCCGAGGAATGGGATGGGGAACTGCCCGACCCCATCTCTCCCGACAAGGTGTTGTCGTCTGCCGAAACAGCAGAACTGTCGTAGCATGTCGGCGGTGATCGAGCGCGACTTGAAGACCTTCTACGTGGGCAGGGGCTGCGCCCCCGCACCCCCGCCCCAGATTTTGTGTTTATTTTATACTAATAAGGGAGACACGCAACCACCCGAAAATCGAAATTGCTGAGACGATTGATCGGATTGATGTCGAAGCGATACGCGGCGCGGGCGCAGCCTGTCGTTCGGTATCGTAAGCGTGGTAGATGATGTAATCCACATCGCCGTCGCGCAGGATGGCATTGTGACCGGGGCCGCGCCAGTGGGTACAGGTGGTATCTTCTTCGGAGGGTTTGCCGGTGGCATAATCGAGGCGGCGCATCTTAATGCCCGACCAGAAGCTGCCGAAGGCCAGCCACGGCACGCCGTCCGCATCTATGATGAGGTTCGGGTCAATGCAGTTGTAATCCTCCGCACCCGTCGACTCGACCACCAGCCCCTCATCCACCCATTTGTAGCTGTCCTCTTTGGGGTTCGCTGTGGTATTGGTCGCCAGCCCGATCACCGACTTGTTGCTGCCGAAGATGGACACGGCGTAGTACAGATGATAACGGTCATTGAAGTACGAAATATCCGATGCCCAGATATCGTTCTGGTTGGGGATTTTCTCCCGCGCCCATGCTGGCTGCTGCCCGAACACACTGGGCGGGAAACCGATCTCCCAGTTGATGAGATCAACCGATTTCCGCATGAGGATGCCGCGTCCGGTGCAGAACAGGTAGTAGGCATCCGGCGCTTTGATAATCACCGGATCGTGATCGCGCCCGTTAAATCGAGGCTGGAACTCGTCGGGGTTGCGTCTTACAGCCTAGCCATGGCGGGAATCCCCATGCTGGCGGCAGCGCCCAGAATCAAATCGGAACGCAAGAGCTGGCGGGGTGTTACAAAATGGGTCATTGTTCATCACTTTTGTTACATTCGTTTAATCGAATACCTGTATTCGTATTCAGCAGACTCTGCCATTGACCGATTCGATTGCCAAATTTCAGCGGTTGGGGGATGCAAGTGGCGTTTGGATTCGTCCGTTTGCAGCAAGCACACCCACCCAAAACCGCCCGAACGCTTCGGTTTCGAGTCGCTAAGGGAGGAAAAGCACGGAAATTACCTGAATTTTCCAAACAATTCGGTAATTTTCCCGAAAAACGGTAGGACAATCA
>Ga0172373_10001582_pt1 | contig 36717 bp, 37 predicted proteins | sample Lak10m_2_FD_114546 | JGI IMG/M metagenome (GOLD analysis project Ga0172373, IMG submission 114546) | Freshwater microbial communities from Kabuno Bay, South-Kivu, Congo - kab_092012_10m | ecosystem: Environmental > Aquatic > Freshwater > Lake | place: Democratic Republic of the Congo...
AAAGCGGATGTTTTCGGATGTAGGTGGGACGACCATGTTTCATTACAAAATCACCTATATGCGGCTACTTATTGATTTTTAAAGGCTATTTTCTTAAGTTGGCGCGTATGGGTAACATACCCCCCGTCCGGCATCCGGATTAAATCGGCGCCTGGTTTAGGTACGCGGTGCGTACCCTACCCATTTTGTGTATCAAGACGAGCGCAGGCGAACAATAATCCCTATGACGTTACATCTGCGCGGTATTGAGGCTGGTAATCGCTAAAATAATCGCGATCATAATAAACCCGACCACGCCGCCGATAAGCAAGATCGCTATCGGTTCGATCAGCGTCAACAAGCGTTTCATTTGCTGGCGCGCCGCGTCGCTTTGTAAGCGCCCCAGCTCCGCCAATACGCGAGGCAATTCGCCGGCACGTTCGCCGACCCGTATTAAATTGATCCGCGTGGCGGGAATCCAGCCTTGTTCGGCCAATATATCCGAAAGCACGCGCCCGCGGCGTAAGGCATCGCCGACGTTCGCCAATTCCCGGCGGTCGCGCGTGCGGCGCAAGCCCCGCGCCGACAGTGTCAACGCATCCAGCAAGGGGACGCGGTTTTCCAGCAAGGTCGCCAATAGTGTGGCCCAACGGCCTATCTCACTGTTGCTCAGCCACGGTCCCGATACCGGCATATGCGCGAGCGCTTCGAGTAAGGCTTGGCGTACCGGTGGATGCCGTAGCGCGAACACCGCCAGTGCGATAATCACGACGGCGGCGACCCCGCTTTCCAGTAAATGAGCTTTAAAAAACAAGCCGGACTCGATGACCCAGCGCGATATGGCGGGAATTTCGGCGCGCCCGCTTTTAATTAATGACGCAAAACGAGGCACGACGACAATAAAAATCGCCAGCACCGCCAGCACCCCGGTGCTGACTAATACGGCGGGATAAATCAAGGCATTGGTAAATTCCTGGGCAATATTACGGTCGTATTCAAGCTGGTTGGCGGCGTCCTGCATCGCGGCATGCAAGCGTCCTGCGGCTTCGCCGGACTCAATCAGCACATAGCTGTATTCCGGCAAGCCGATTTCGGCCTGCCGGAATGCCGCGGCTACCGCATCGCCTTTTTGTATCGCCTGGCGCATACGGCTTAGCGGCAAGCCGAGCGGCGTGCGCGCATAGGCGCTTTCCAGCGAGACGATGGCTTCCGCCAACGGCACGCCCGCTTTCAGCAGGATAGACAGTTCTTGTAATAGCAGTATCCGGTCTTGCTCGCGTATGCGCCGTATGGCTTGTTTCCCGGATGCCGAAGCGGCAGGGTCGGCGTTTGCACTGTTTGCCGCTTCCAGGCTGACGACGGTCAGTCCGCGCGCCGCCAATTGTGCTATGGCTTGCCGGGGACTGGCCGCATGCTGCAAACCGCGTTGGTGTATGCCTTGTGCATCTATCGCGCGGTATTTGAAGCAGACATTCATGACTCGGCATCCGTTACCGCTACGCGCATGACTTCGGCGAGCGTGGTCTCGCCCCTGCCGGCTTTGATCAGGCCGTCCTGGAACAGGCTGCGGCGGCCGGAGGCATTCGCCAGTTTTTCCAGTTCGGCGGTAGCCGCTTGGGAGGCAATGGGGTGACGCAGATCGGCGGTGACCGTGACCAGTTCATAGATGCCTTGCCGGCCCCGGTAGCCGGTATGCTGGCAATGATCGCAGCCCACTGCCTCGCGCCAACACTCCGTTCCGGTTAAGACAACGTTGCTAATCTTGCGGCTGTCGTGCATTACCGGCCCTGCGGCTGCGGGAACGGCGCAGCGGGGGCAAAGCCGCCTGACCAGGCGCTGCGCCATTACCGCTTGCGTCGCGGCCGAGACCAGGTACGGCTCTATGCCCATATCCACCAAGCGGGTAAAGCTGGACAGCGCATCGTTAGTATGCAGGGTCGCCAGCACGAGATGGCCTGTCAATGCCGATTGGATGGCGATTTCGGCGGTTTCGCGGTCGCGTATTTCGCCGATCATGACAATATCGGGGTCATGGCGCAAAATGGAGCGCAACGCTCGCGCAAAGGTATAGCCGATTTCGGACTGGGTCTGGATCTGGATGATGCCGGGTAGTTGATGTTCAACCGGGTCTTCCACGGTGATGATTTTGCGTTTGCGGTCATTGACTGCCGATAGCGCACTATACAGCGTGGTGCTCTTGCCGGAACCGGTGGGACCTGTCACCAGCACCAGGCCGCTGGGCAGTTCCATCCAGTCTTTCAACATCTGCAAATGATCCGCTTCAAAGCCCAATGCCGGCAAGGCCAGGTCTTCGCGTTTTTTCGGCAATAGCCTCATGACAATCGACTCGCCATGCACGGCGGGAATGACCGAGACGCGCATATCCATCTCCGCGCCGCTGGCTCGGAGCGTAATGCGGCCGTCTTGGGGCAGGCGGCGCTCGGCGATGTCCAGGTGCGCAATAAGCTTGATGCGTGATGTGACGGCAGGATAACGGTCGATGGCAAAGTCGGAGCGGGTGTGCAGCACGCCGTCGATACGGTAACGTATTTCGCAGCGATGCTCGCCCGGCTCGATGTGGATATCGGAGGCGCGTTCGTCAATCGCTTGCGCAATCAGGCTGTTGACGAACGCAATCACCGGCGCATCTTCGGCGAGTTCCCGGAAATGTTCGGCGCTGAAGGATTGTTGTTTGTCGATGCCGTTTAATTGCGACAGCAGGCGCTCGATTTCATGGGCGCGCATAAAATGCCAATGTACCGGATGCAGGCCGGCCGCCGCTTCAACTTCTTCCTGGAGACCGGCGTCCAGGGGGTCGGCCGCGGCGGCGTGCAAGCCGGTCGCAAGATCTTCCCACAGCACTGCGGATAATTTGAGCAATGCTTCCGTGGACCATGCCAAGCGCTCCAGCGCCTGGAAAATATGCTCACGGGAAATATCCGCCTGCACAACCAGGCTATATCCTGTCTGTTGCGCGAGCACGGGAATCAGGCTTTCTTCCGAGAGCGCTCCCAGGCGCACCAGGATATCGCCCAGTTTACTGCCGCTTCGGGACTGGAAATCCAGCGCGTTTTCAAGATCCTGTGCAGCAATTAAGCCGCGCTCAAGAAGCAGTTGCCCGATCAGGTCATGGTTTTGGTTTAGGGGTGTTTGGTCAACTTTAGGGTTATTCATGTGCTGTTGTTTTCTTGGGGCCTAAACGATGGCTCCGCTGTTCCAGGCGGCTTGCTTTGTTGTTAAAAAGGGAGATGTTCGGGCGGGGGGGACTGAAAGCTTATCACAATAAAAAGCGCTTTCTTAAAAAATTTCCTGGACTTTCATTTTTCTGTATCGGTGACGGTGTGCAGTATAATGAGAACAGGAAAAGAATAGTTTAAGCGTGTTTAACCTCCGCTACGCCGCTGTGCTGCGTAGTATTTTTAGTCTTGAATAAAGGAAAAATTTAATGAGTAAAATAATTACCAAAGCAGTTTTCCCGGTTGCCGGATTGGGAACACGTTTTTTGCCGGCGACTAAAGCCAGTCCGAAAGAAATGTTGCCGATAGTCGATAAGCCCTTGATTCAATATGCGGTAGAAGAAGCGGTAGCCGCCGGCATTGATACGATGATTTTTATCACCGGTCGCAGTAAAAACGCCATCACCGATCATTTCGACAAAGCCTACGAGCTGGAAAAAGAGCTGGAAGCAAAAAATAAAGTTGAAACACTGCATCTGATACGGGATATTGTGCCTCCGCATGTTTCTTGCATTTTTATTCGCCAGGCGGAAGCGCTGGGTCTTGGGCATGCCGTTTATTGCGCGCTGCCTGTGGTTGGCGATGAACCTTTCGCCGTCATACTGGCGGATGATTTAATCGAAGACGTCGGCCGCGGCTGTATGGCGCAAATGGTTAAGCTGTATGAGCAGACGCATAGTTCGATACTCGGCGTTGAAAGAATTAATCCTGCGGACACGGCCAGTTACGGTATTGTAAAGACTGGCGAATATACCGGCACTTCCGGTCCGGTCGAATTGATTGTCGAAAAGCCGAAACCCGAGGATGCGCCTTCAAACTTGGCGGTAGTGGGCCGATATATTTTAAGCCCCGCTATTTTCGATAAGATCAAAAAAACCGGCAGAGGCGCAGGCGGCGAAATTCAGTTAACCGATGCTATTGCCGAGTTAATGCTGGATGAGCAAGTCCTGGCTTACGAATTTGAAGGCAGGCGTTACGATTGTGGTTCCAAGCTTGGATTCTTGATTGCCACGGTAGAACATGGTTTATTGCATAAAGATTTGAAAGATGATTTCCTGGCTTATTTAAGGAAATTAATCAAGGCGCATAAAATTCAAGCGGATTAACAACAAGACAATTTCCGGCCACTTTGGCTTTGACGCGTGACGCTCACGATGAACAAGACTGCATTTCATTTTTTAGATAAGGGACGCACGGTTGCCGGTCCCGGTTTTAACCGCTGGCTGGTGCCCCCTGCCGCCTTGGCGATTCATTTGTGTATCGGGATGGCGTATGGGTTTTCGGTGTTTTGGCTGCCGTTATCCAAGGCCTTGGGCATTAAGGAAAGTATTCCGTGCACTGCGGAAGTCGGCTTTTTCCAGGAATTATTCGTTACCGGTTGCGACTGGAGAATCTCCACCTTAGGCTGGATGTACACGCTGTTTTTTGTTTTCCTGGGCTCGTCGGCCGCGCTTTGGGGGGGCTGGCTTGAGTATGTCGGTCCGCGCAGGGCGGCGGTCGTGAGTACATTATGCTGGTGCGGCGGCATGTTATTGTCGGCATTGGGGATTTACCTGCACCAGTTTTGGCTGATGTTGCTGGGTTCCGGCGTGATTGGCGGCATTGGCTTGGGGCTGGGTTATATTTCTCCCGTTTCTACGTTGATCAAATGGTTTCCGGACCGGCGCGGCATGGCTACGGGCATGGCTATCATGGGTTTTGGCGGTGGCGCGATGATAGGTTCGCCGCTCGCTACCGTGTTGATGAAGATTTTTGCCACGCCCAGCGATGTCGGCGTGATGCAGGCCTTCATCGTCATGGCGATGATTTACTTTGTTTTTATGTTGGCCGGCGCCTTAAGTTACCGCATTCCCGTTAACGGCTGGAAACCCGAAGGCTGGAATCCTCCGTCCCTGCAGACGGGTAAGCGGATGATCACGCTACGGCATATCCACGTCAAAAATGTATTCAGGATTAAGCAGTTCTGGTTAGTTTGGGCGGTCTTGTGCATGAATGTCAGCGCCGGCATCGGGGTAATCGGTATGTCATCGCCGATGTTACAGGAGGTTTTTGGCGGGCAGTTGATCGGCGTTGCCAAGAGTTACGGCGAACTCGATAAATCGGAGCTTGCCGCGATCGCGACGATTGCCGCGGGTTTTACGGCCTTATTAAGCTTGTTTAATATCGGCGGGCGATTCTTCTGGGCGAGCCTGTCTGATAAATTAGGCAGGAAACTGACATTTATGGTTTTCTTCATAATGGGGTGCTTGCTGTTTATCAGCGTGCCGGGGAGTGCGAATGCCGGCAATAAATTATTATTTGTCGGTGCCTTTTGCATCATTTTGAGCATGTACGGCGGCGGTTTTGCTACCGTGCCTGCGTATCTCGCCGACTTGTTCGGCACGCAAATGGTCGGCGCCATTCATGGCCGGCTGCTGACGGCCTGGGCTACGGCGGGTATTTTGGGACCTGTGATCGTCAATTATATGCGTGAATACCAGTTGAACCTGGGTATTCCACGCGAACAAGTCTATAACCAGACCATGTTGGTCCTGGCAGGCATGCTGGTGATCGGCCTGTTATGCAATTTGCTGATACAGCCGGTTGCCGAAAAGTGGTTTATGACCGATGAAATGAGCGAGGATGAGATTCTTGCTTATGAAAATCCAGCAGATGCCGAACCCCGCAGTGCCGGACAAGTTGCCGGTGCTAACCAATCGACCCATCCGGCATGGGTCTGGCTGGCCTGGACGCTGGTTGCCATTCCGTTAGGCTGGGGCGTTTATAACACCTTGGTTAATGCCGGCAAGTTTTTTTACTGAGTTATTTTAAGACATAAAAAAGGCAACGATAAGTTGCCTTTTTTAGCGCCGCATAATGAGAAAAATAGCTTAAAGCTTTTCTTTGATGCGGGCTGCTTTACCGGTCAAGTCGCGCAAATAATACAGTTTGGCCCGGCGTACATCGCCACGGCGCTTAACGATAATTTCGCTGATCATAGGGCTGTGCGTTTGAAACACACGTTCAACGCCGGTACCGTGAGAAATTTTCCTGACCGTAAAAGCTGAGTTCAGTCCGCGGTTACGTTTTGCGATTACGATGCCTTCAAAGGCCTGGATTCTTTCACGATCGCCTTCTTTTACTTTAACTTGCACGACAACGGTATCACCTGAATTGAATTCAGGAATTTGTTTCAGCTGTTGCGCTTCTAATTCGTCGATAATATTGCTCATTACTACACCTTAAAATTGATTCAATTCCACTATAAATTCGTTTAGCAGATTTTCCTGCTCTGCAGTTAGATTCTTTTTTTTTAATAAATCCGGTCGTCTTTGCCAGGTTCTTCCCAACGCTTGTTTCATGCGCCAGCGTCCGATGTCGGCATGATTGCCGCTCATTAATACATCGGGCACCGAACGGCCTTCAAGTTGCTCCGGCCGGGTAAAATGCGGGCAATCCAGCAAGCCATCGGCATGGGAATCCTGCACTGCCGAATCGGCGTCACCGAGCACGCCGGGTAATAAGCGAGTGATGGCGTCGATGACGATTAAAGCGGCCAGTTCTCCGCCGCTGATAACATAATCGCCGACCGACCATTCCTCGTCACAATCCAATTCAACAAAGCGTTCGTCTATGCCTTCATAACGCCCTGCAACCAGGATCAATTGAGAAACCCGGCTCGCTTCCGATAATAAGTCCTGGGTTATCGGCTGGCCTTGCGGGCTTAGGTAAATGACTTTCCGGTTTCCGCTATTTATCTTTTTTGCGTCAACCACTGCGTCATGCAAGGGCTGGTATTTCATTACCATCCCTGGGCCACCGCCGTAAGGGCGATCATCAACGGTTTTGTGCCTGTCGTGCGTGTAATCCCTGGGATTCCATACCGAGAGGGCGGCTATATTCCGCTCCATAGCCCGCCCTGTCACGCCGTAACTTGCCGCCGCTGTAACCATGTCCGGGAATAGGGTTACAACGTCAAAACGTATAAGCACCATCAAAAATCAGGATCCCAGTCGACAATCATTTTGCCGGCCTGAAGATCGATATGAGTGATAGTCGTTCCTTGTAAAAAGGGGATGGCCCGTTCGCGTTCGCCCTTAACGATAAGAACGTCATTGGCGCCGGTTTCCAGCAGGTTATCAATAACACCTAATGGCACGCCGGATGTTGTCTCGACTTTCAAGCCTATTAAGTCAGACCAGTAATATTCGCCTTGCGCCGGTTTGGGCAATTGTTCGGGACTTACAAAAATTTCCCAGCCCATCAGGCTTGCCGCCTGGTCTCTATCATTGACGCCTTCCAGTTTGGCTACGACTGCCTTACCTTGCAGCGAACCGTCAATAATAGTGAACGATTTGCTTTCATTGCCCTTTTTTAAAAGCCAGGGAGAATAATTTAAAATATTCTCTCGCGTATCGGTAAATGAATAAACTTTTACCCAGCCTTTTACACCAAAAACGCCGGATATTTCACCGACCTTGATATGTCCAGTGTCCGACAAGTTTATGCAGCGGCTTTTAATGCGTCTTTAATCAGCTTGGCAACGCGGTCAGAAGGCTGGGCGCCGGTGGATTTCCAATATTCAACGCGCTCGTTATCCAAACGCAGTCTTTCCTCATTGCCGCGCGCCAGCGGGTTAAAAAAGCCTACGCGTTCAATATAACGGCCATCGCGACCGCTTCTGCTATCGGTTACAACAACGTGGTAAAAGGGGCGGTTTTTCGCGCCGCCTCTTGAAAGACGAATGGTTACCATCTAATGTCCTCAAAAATCATTTAGTCAATTGTTAATCGGGTTATTTTACGCGAATTTATTGATAAGTGAAGAATAAATTAACAATAAATCCTTTTGTAGGGATAGTCATTCACAAAAATTATCTTCTCATACCGCGTACATTGCTTTTGATGCCGCGCATCATATTGGCCATATTGCCGCCTTTTAATTTTTTCATCATTTTCTGCATCATCAGGAATTGCTTCAACATCCGGTTAACATCCTGCAATTCCTGTCCGCAACCTGCGGCAATGCGTTTTTTGCGATTGCCTTTAATCAAGTCGGGGTAACGCCTTTCCTGCATGGTCATCGAGCAAATGATCGCAATTTGCCGTGCGAGCATTTTGTCGTTGACCTTGTCTTTCATATCTTGAGGGATGCTATTGATGCCCGGTAATTTGTCCATCATCGACCCGATGCCGCCCATGTTTTGCATTTGCTGCAATTGTTCGCGGAAATCTTCCATGTCAAAGCCCTTGCCTTTTTGCATCTTACGGGCAAATTTCTCGGCTTTTTCCTTGTCGACTTTTTGTTCGAGTTCTTCAATCAGCCCGAGTATGTCGCCCATGCCCAAGATGCGCGAAGCAATGCGGTCGGGATGGAACGGTTCCAGGGCGTTGGTTTTTTCGCCTACGCCGATGAATTTGATGGGCTTGCCGGTAATATGGCGTATCGATAAGGCGGCCCCGCCCCTGGCGTCGCCGTCGGCTTTGGTCAGGATAACGCCGGTTAGCGGCAAGGCATCATTGAAGGCTTTTGCGGTGATGGCGGCATCCTGCCCAGTCATACTGTCCACGACAAACAGGGTTTCGATGGGATTGATCGCGGCGTGCAAGGCTTTAATCTCGCCCATCATTTCATCGTCGATATGCAGGCGGCCTGCAGTATCGACAATAATGACGTCGAGGAATTTTTTCCTGGCGGCTTCAATCGCATTTTTTGCAATATCGACCGGTTGCTGGGATATATCGCTGTCGAAAAAGTCCAGCGACAAGTCGTTGGCAAGCATCTGCAACTGCTTGATTGCCGCAGGGCGATAGACGTCGGCACTGACCACGCCGACTTTTTTCTTCTGGTTTTCCTGCAGCCAGCGGCCCAGTTTCGCTACGGTAGTCGTTTTGCCGGCACCTTGCAAACCCGCCATTAAGATAACGGCGGGAGGAACGGCTTTCAGGTTAAGCCCTTCATTGGCTTCGCCCATCACCTTAACCAGTTCGGCCTGGACCAGCTTGATCAATGATTGGCCTGGAGAAAGGCTGGCCTGGACTGCCTGGCCCAGCGCGCCGACCTTGACACGTTCAATAAAGTCCGTAACGACAGGCAGCGCGACATCGGCTTCAAGTAAGGCCATGCGCACTTCGCGCAGTGTTTCCTTGATATTATCTTCTGTCAGGCGGCCCTGGCCTTTAAGTTTTTTAAGTGTATTACTTAATCGATCGGTTAGATTATCAAACATATCTGGATTCTTGTTATTTTGATGTACGGAAACGATTCACTAACACAAATGCGCTAGGACTATTCAACGCGATATATTACCATACCCTCTGAGACCTTTGCATCAGCCGCAGCTATTCATAACGGCCCTGTAAAACGATTCAGTCACCACCGTCTCTTTGCCGCAGCCTATAAAAACTCAATGACTTCTGTCGTACTCGCTATCCTTTCAATTTGCATGTACCTGGCAAGCGCCTTGTTGATTATTCGCCATATTGACCAACGCCATATTAGTCAAAACAATTTCCAGCGCACGCCAATTTACCTGGCCTGGGCGGCAGTAGGCGCACATGCCTTATATACGGTGCAGGCTTTCCAGCAAAATAACGGTTTCAATTTCAGTTTTTTCAGTACGGTCTCGTTTGTTGCGATGATTGTGGCTTTGCTCCTGCTGATGGCGGCGCTCAGGAAGCCGGTCGAAAAGCTCGGTGTCGCCGTGTTCCCTATTGCCGCGGTCATGTTGGGGCTGGAACTTGGTTTTGACGATAAATCGCAGGCTTTGTCGACACATAGCTGGGCAATGACCAGCCACATCCTGACCTCTATTATTGCGTTCAGCCTGTTAAATATTGCTGCGCTACAAGCCGCGTTGCTTGCTATCCAGGACCAGCAGCTCAAAAGCCATCCGCCCAGGCGCTTTATTCAATCCCTGCCGTCGTTACAAGCGATGGAATCGTTACTATTCCAGATGTTGGCGGCGGGACTGTTTTTCCTGACGCTTTCATTAGTCAGCGGTTTTGTTTTTATAGACGACCTGTTTGCCCAGCACCTGGTCCATAAAACCGTCCTATCGATATTGGCATGGATTATATTTTCAGGCCTGCTGATCGGTAGAAGCCGTTATGGTTGGCGCGGAAAAACCGCGATACAGTGGACCGTATGCGGTTTTATCCTGCTGTTGCTGGCGTATTTCGGCAGCAAGCTGGTATTGAAATTGATTTTGCACCGCTAACAACAGGGTGTCGGTCTTATCCATGCCTGCTTGATGAAGATTCAGACGCATTTATCAAAAGGACTATTTTCAATTCTAATCAATAGACTAAGCATGTATCATATGGGCATCAGCTTATTCTAGCCATCCTCTTACTCATTAGTTAAATGCCATCGAAGTCCAAAAAAGATGTTGATTTTAGTTCAACAAAAGATCCCTACGCACAGCGCGAGGCTGAAAAGTATGAAAATCCCATACCGAGCAGGGAATTAATCCTCCAATATATCGAGCACGCGGGAAAACCGCTGCTGCGTAAAGAAATCGCCGACGCCTTTTCGCTGGACAGCGAAGATCAGTTGGAAGCGCTACGTCGCCGTCTCAGGGCGATGGAGCGCGATGGCCAGTTATTATTTAACCGTGAACAGCGCTATTGCCTGGTTAACAACAAGGACTTGATTGTCGGCCGCATCATCGGCCATGCCGACGGTTTTGGGTTTATACGCCCCGATGACGGTTCGGATGATTTGTTTTTATCGCCGCGCGAAATGAATCCCTTGCTGCATAATGACCGTGCGATGGTGCGCATTGTCGGGATTGATAAAAAAGGCCGCCGCGAGTGTGCGGTTGTCGAGATCCTGGAGCGCAATACCCACCAAATTGTCGGGCGACTCTACAAGGAAGACGGCTTTACCTATGTCGTGCCCGACAATAAAAATATCGCGCAAACCGTATTATTGCAAAAAGACGGCGTAGGCAAGGCCAAACAAGGGCAAATCGTTGTCGCCGAAATCGTCGAACAACCGACCAAATTGCGCCAGCCTATTGGTCGCATTATTGAAGTGCTGGGTGATCATTTAGCGCCCGGCATGGAAATCGAAATGGCGATTCGCTCCCACGAATTGCCTTATCTATGGCCTGGCGAATTACTCGAGGAAATTAAATCATTAAGCCCTGAAGTGCCTGAGTCGGCAAAAGAAAACCGCGAGGATTTGCGGAAAATCCCGTTGGTCACGATTGACGGCGAAGATGCACGCGATTTTGACGATGCGGTTTATTGTAAAAAAACGCCAAAAGGCTGGAAATTACTCGTCGCGATAGCCGATGTCTCGCATTATGTGCAGGTCAATAGCGCGCTGGATAAAGAAGCGAAAAACCGCAGCACTTCGGTGTATTTTCCCGAAAATGTCATTCCCATGCTGCCGGAAATCTTATCGAACGGCTTATGCTCGCTGAATCCCCAGGTAGATCGTTTATGCATGGTTTGCGAACTGTTGATAGACACGGAAGGTAAGGTAAGCCGGTCACGTTTTTTTGATGCGGTAATGCGTTCCCATGCCCGCCTGACGTATACCGAAGTCGCCAAAATGCTGGTCGATGATGACGCAAATCAGTCGCAGGCATTGGCAGAAAAATATAAGGCCTTGATGCCGCATTTGCGCGAGTTGTATGCGCTGTATAAAGTGATGAGAGTGAGCCGCGAGCAACGCGGCGCGATGGATTTTGATACCCAGGAGACGCGAATTATTTTCGGCAAGGACCGGAAGATTGAAAAAATAGTCCCGGTCGTGCGCAACGACGCGCATAAACTGATTGAGGAGTTCATGATCACCGCGAACAGTGCCGCGGCGCGTTACCTGAATGCTAAAAAAATCCCCAAGTTGTTGCGCGTACATGAAGGCCCGAGTGCGGATAAGCTGCTCAACCTGAAAACCTTTCTTGGCGAACTGGGCCTTAAATTCGGCGGCGGCGTAAACCCTACGCCCTTGGATTATATGCACCTGGTTGAATCCATCAAAGGCAGGCCCGATGCGCATTTAATCCAGACCGTGTTGTTGCGCTCGATGTCACAGGCCGTCTACAGCCCCGAGTTAAAAGGCCATTTTGGCCTGGCGCTGGATGCTTATGCGCATTTTACATCGCCGATACGACGTTATCCCGATTTGCTGGTGCATCGCGCAATACGGCACTGTCTGCAAGGTAAAAACGCGGCAAGTTTTGTTTATGGCGTTCCCGATATGGTCATGCTGGGCGAACACTGCTCCGCCAACGAACGCAGGGCCGATGAAGCCACTCGCGATGTCGTAAGCTGGCTGAAATGCGAATACATGATGGATAAAATCGGCGAAGCATTCACCGGTATCATTTCCGCGGTCACGTCGTTCGGTTTCTTTGTTGAACTCGCTGAAATCTATGTCGAGGGCTTGGTTCATATCAGTAATCTGGGGCAGGATTATTTTCATTTTGACCCGACCAGCCACCAGTTAAAAGGCGAGCGCACCAATATCAATTTCCGCCTGGGCGATAGTGTCAAGGTCAAGGTTGCCCGTGTCGATCTCGATGAAAAGAAAATTGATTTTGAGCTGATACAAAAGCAGGAAGTAAAAAAAATCAAGACTGATGGCAAGCCCAGGAAAAGGCGGCGGAAAAAGCAAGCATAAAATGGCGTGTCCGTGCCAACGATAAATCCTGCAAGATAACAAAATGAAACCAAGCAAACTTTACGGCCTGCATTCAGTGCAAGCCGCACTTGATTACTCGCCGAAAAAAATCAGCAAGGCCTGGATAGACGCGCAGCGGCAGGACAAGCGCTTAAGCCAGGCGATCGAGGCCTTGCTGGATTTAGGCATAGAGCCGGAAAAAGTCGAGCGCAAGAAGCTCGACAAACTCGCCGAAGGCAATAATCACCAGGGCATCGTCATCGAAGTCGAAATGCCGGCCGAATTATCGGAAAATGAGCTGAAAGCCGCCGTCGAAAATCTCACGACAACGGCCTTATTTCTGGTGCTGGATAACGTGCAGGACCCGCACAACCTCGGCGCCTGTTTACGAACGGCCGATGCGACCGGCGTACACGGCGTGATTATCACCAAGGACAATGCGACCGGCATTACGCCGACGGTGTGCAAAGTGGCCAGCGGTGCGGCGGAAACGGTGCCGGTTTACCAGGTGACGAATTTGTCGCGCATCTTGCGCTGGTTAAAGGAGCAAGGCGTTTGGGTGATGGGTGCGGCGGGCGAAGCGACGCAAACCGCTTATCAGGTCGATTTTAACGTACCGCTGGCGTTGGTCGTCGGCGCGGAAGGCAAAGGCATGCGCCGTTTGACCCGCGAGCAATGCGATGTGTTGGTTAAACTGCCGATGCAGGGTCAGGTGGAAAGCCTGAATTTATCGGTGGCGACGGGGGTATTGTTATATGAAGTATTGCGCCAGCGCTTAAGCCAATGACAAACCCTTTGTTGCAAGGCATAGACTTAAGCTGTATCCGCGATGACCGTGTGTTGTTCGCCGATTTGTCTTTTGAACTGGGCGCAGGCCAGGTCTTGCTGCTGGAAGGCAAGAACGGCAGCGGCAAAACCTCGCTGCTGCGGATCTTATGCGGATTTAGGGAGCCTGACGAGGGTTGCGTCCGCTGGTGTGGCGCCGGTATTAATGACAGCCAATATCATGCGGATATGGCCTACATCGGCCATCTGGACGGCATCAAAAAGGAATTGACGGTACTGGAAAATTTAAGCGTCGCACTGGCCTTGGGCCAAGCGGGCAGCTATGCTATTGCCGATGCGTTGGCGCGCGTGCAATTGGCGGGTTACGATGACGTGCCGGTACAGGCCTTATCGGCGGGACAAAAGCGCCGCCTGTCGCTGGCGCGTTTGCTGGTTACGCAAAACCGTTTGTGGATACTCGACGAGCCGTTTACGTCATTGGACAAACAAGGCATAAAGCTGAGCGAAACCTTAATGACCGAACACTGTCAACGTTGCGGCCTGGTGGTGTTAACGTCGCACCATGATCTCAACCTGCCCGGCGTTGATGTCCAACGCATACATTTATCCTGATGTCCTTAACTCACGCATTTTTTGCCATTGTCCGTCGCGACCTTATTTTAGCGCTACGCCGCCGCTCGGAAATCGCCAATCCCTTATTGTTTTTTGTGCTGGTCATTACGCTGTTTCCGTTAGGGATAGGCGCAAGACCGCAATTATTGCACGCGATTGCGCCGGGCATCATCTGGGTATCGGCATTGTTGGCGGCGATGCTGTCGCTGGACAGCCTGTTTCGCTCGGATTTTGACGACGGCTCCCTAGAACAGATTTTGCTCAGCCCGCATCCGGTATCGGTGCTGATATTGGGCAAAATCGTCGCTCATTGGCTGGTTACCGGCCTACCGTTATTGCTGGTTGCGCCGCTGTTGGCGGTGTTTTTGGGCATGCCGCAGCCGGCTATCGGAACCTTATTATTGACCTTGCTGCTGGGCACGCCCGTGTTGAGCTTGATCGGCGCAATCGGTGTCGCGTTAACCGTGGGTTTACGGCGCGGCGGCATGATTTTATCGCTGCTGGTGTTGCCGCTGTACGTACCTGTGCTGATTTTTGCCGGCAATGCCGTTGAAATGGCCGGTAACGGCTTGCAGGTGGGCGCGCAAATCAATATCCTGATCGCCATTTTATTATTGGCGCTGGTATTGGCGCCGTGGCCGGCTGCGGCGGCATTAAAAATGAGCATGAATTGACGCTTATCATGTCTTGACGCCTGTAGAAATGCCATTTCCGCACGGCTTTGTATTCAAACTCTATTATTTGACCCTATGAAATTTATCTCTGATCCTGTCGGTCGATTTTTCCATCGGATGGCCTCGCCGCCGCATTTTTATGCGCTGACTGAAAAATTAATACCCTGGCTGAGCGCTATTTTTTTATTATTGCTGGCCGGAGGCTTGTACGGCGGTTTATATCTCGCGCCGCCCGATTACCAGCAAGGCGACAGCTACCGCATCATCTATATCCATGTGCCCAGCGCGTGGATGTCATTGTTCATTTATATCGTCATGGCGATGGCCGGCGCGATAGGCTTGATCTGGCGCATTAAACTGGCCGAAATCGTCGCCATCAGCAGCGCATCGGTCGGCGCCGGTTTTACCTTTATCGCGCTGGTTACCGGCTCCTTATGGGGTAAACCGATGTGGGGAACCTGGTGGGTATGGGATGCGCGGCTGACTTCCGAATTGATCCTGCTGTTTTTATACCTGGGCGTGATCGGCTTGTACAATGCGATAGACGATAAGCGCACCGCGTCAAAAGCCGTCGCGATCCTGGCCTTGGTCGGCGTCGTTAACATCCCGATTATCCATTACTCGGTGGAATGGTGGAACACGCTGCATCAAGGCCCGACTGTCACCAAAATGGACAAGCCGTCGATACATGTCAGTATGCTGGTGCCACTGCTGACGATGGCGGTCGCGTTCAAATTTTATTACCTGATTGCGATGCTGCAACGGGCGCGGCTGGAATTACTGCAACGCGAACGCACTGCTGCGTGGGTTAAAAAAATGCTTACGGAGCAACAGCCATGAGTTTACAGGAATTTTTCGCGATGGGCGGTTACGCCTTTTATGTCTGGACCAGCTACGGCCTCTGTTTTGTCGTGCTGTTGGCGAACATCCTGCTGCCCGTCATCCGGCGCAAACAATTTTTACGGCAGCTCGCAAACAAACAAAAACGGCAAAATTCATGAAACCGGTAAGAAGACAACGTTTAATCCTGATTGTATTGATGATTCTCGGCATAGGCACTGCCGTTGGTTTCGCGCTTAAATCCTTCAACGAAAACCTGATGTATTTTTTCTCCACCACCGATGTGATGGCAGGGAAAGCGCCGAAAGACGCGTTGTTCCGCTTGGGCGGCATGGTCGTTAAAGGCTCGGTGCAACGCCCCGGCGACGGCTTGACCGTGCGCTTTAAACTGACCGATTTCAGCAAGGAAGTCACCGTCGAATACACCGGCATCCTGCCGGATTTGTTCCGCGAAGGGCAGGGCATCGTCGCGAACGGCAAACTGGACGGCCGCGGCGTGTTTATCGCCGAGGAAGTGCTGGCGAAGCATGATGAGAATTACATGCCGCCGGAGGTTAAGGCGAGTTTGAAGAAACAGGGTGCCTTAACGAATCAAAAATAAGCGATGAGTGGTGATTTGGAGGGACACGCGATGCTAATGAGATTACTTTTATTCAATTTTAAATCTTGGCAAAAACTGGATATTCAGTTTGGGCGTGTAACAGGATTATTCGGTACCAATAGCTCCGGGAAAAGCAGTGTTTTACAATTCTTATTAATGTTAAAGCAAACCAAAAACGCTACTGATCGAGGCTTGGTTTTAGATTTAGGAGGCGCTAATCAGCTCGTCAATTTAGGCACATTCAAAGATATGGTTCATAAGCACCAGGACACAGCTCCTTTGGCTTGGACACTGAAATGGAAGCTCAACAATCAGTTGAAGATAGCCGATCCGTCTGGAAAACGCACCGAGATATTGTTTAAAGGCGACCAGTTGGAAACAGAAGCGAAAGTTTCCTCCAAAAATCAAGAAATGAAGTCTCAATTTTTGGCTTATCGGTTTGATCGGTATTCGTTTGAAATGAGCCTTAAAGAATCAAGTAAAGAATATGAATTAAAAGCTAGTTCCCAAAATGGTGCGGATTTTCAATTTGTCCGCCAAAAAGGCAGGGTTTGGACTATGCCCTCGCCAATTAAAACGCACTTGTTTCCAGATCAAGCAAAAACCTATCACCAAAATGCCGATTTTTTAAGTTTTTTTGAATCCGAATACGAGAGCATGATGGATAGCATTTATTATCTAGGTCCTTTGCGCGAATATCCCAAGAGAGAGTATCAGTGGTCAGGTGCCAGGCCATTTGATGTCGGATACCGAGGCGAGCGGACTGTAGACGCTATTTTGTCTGCTACGTTACGAGGCGAAAAAAGAAATGTAGGGTATCGAAAAAAAATTCTAAGCTTCCAAGAAATTATTGCTTATTGGCTTAAAGAATTGGGCTTAATCCAAACGTTTTCAATTAAAGAAATTGCCGAAGGATCAAATTTATATCAGGCTATTGTTAAACGAGATGAAAACGGCCCGGAAGCGTTTTTAACCGACGTCGGCTTTGGTGTTTCTCAAGTTTTACCGGCATTGGTGTTACTTTACTATGTGCCGGAAGGCAGCACCGTATTAATGGAACAACCGGAAATTCATTTACACCCGTCCGTACAAAGCGGCTTGGCGGATGTTATTTTGCAGGTCGCCAAACATCGTAAGATCCAAGTGATTGTGGAAAGCCATAGCGAGCATTTATTAAGACGATTTCAAAGACGAATTGCTGAAGAGCAATACCCTTCCTGCGAATTAAGGCTTTATTTTTGCGACAGTACGGAAGGGGTATCGAAATTATCCCAATTGGATATCGATATCTTTGGTGATATCAGAAATTGGCCGGAAAACTTTTTTGGCGATGAAATGGCGGAAATTGCTGCTACCCGCACAGCTGCTTTAAAACGTAAAATGCAGGAAGCTTCGGTTAATGGCGGATAAATTTGTCATTGACACCAATGTTGCGATTAGCGCGAACGGTAAAGACACGCATGCTTCATTTTCTTGCCAATTGGCTTGTATTAAGTTATTGGAAAATTGCAAAAAACTGCCTCTTGTCATTGATGAATCCGATTTTATTATGGGCGAATATGCCAGGCATTTAAGTTATGCAGGGCAGCCGGGCATAGGCGATATGTTTTTTAAATATCTGCATGATAATCAATATGCCGCGAAGAAAATTTATGCGGTAAAAATTACTCAATCGAAGGATGCACGCCGGGGTTTTGACGAATTGCCCGTTAATTCGCTTGATCCATCAGATCGTAAATTTTTAGCTGCCGCCGTCGTAGCTAAAGCGATAATCGTTAATGCGACGGATAGCGATTGGATAGAACAGAGTGTGTTACTTCAAACGCTAAAGGTGGGAATAAAACAGTTGTGTCCAGAACACAGCTGTAAATAATTTTGTTTATTCTTCACTTACGCTGACAGTTTAATCGCTAACCCAAGATAGAACCAGGACTTAATAATGATCCCAGAACTAGGCCACTTTTCCCTGATACTCGCCTTGTGCATGGCTATCGTGCTCGGCGTGTTGCCCATCATCGGCGTATTCCGCGCGCAATCGGGCTGGCTAGCGGTGGCGAAACCCGCCGCGTTCGGGCAGTTGTTGTTTATCGCGATGGCTTACGGTTGTTTGACCTATAGCTGCATCGTCCACGATTTTTCTGTCGCCTACATCGCCCATAACTCCAACACCGCGTTGCCGACGCTATACTTGGTTTCCGGCGTATGGGGCGCGCATGAAGGCTCGTTATTGCTGTGGGCTTTGGTGTTGGCGTGCTGGACGGGCTTGGTGGCCCGGTTCAGCAAAGCCATCCCGGAAATGACGGTGGCGCGGGTGCTGGGCGTGATGGGTTTGGTGTCGATTGGTTTCCTGCTGTTTTTATTGCTGACGTCCAACCCGTTTGAGCGTCTGTTTCCAGCACCCGTGGAAGGCCGGGATTTGAATCCCTTGTTGCAGGACCCAGGGCTTGCGATTCACCCGCCGATGCTGTACATGGGTTATGTCGGCTTTTCGGTCGCGTTTGCGTTTGCGATAGCCGCTTTGCTGGAAGGGCGGCTCGATGCGGCCTGGGCGCGTTGGTCGCGGCCGTGGACGAACATGGCGTGGATGTTTTTGACCTTGGGCATCGCGTTGGGTAGTTGGTGGGCGTATTACGAACTCGGCTGGGGCGGCTGGTGGTTTTGGGATCCGGTCGAAAATGCCTCGTTCATGCCGTGGCTGGTCGGCACGGCCTTAATGCACTCGCTGGCGGCGACCGAAAAACGCGGCGTGTTCAAGACCTGGACGGTGTTACTGGCGATTTTTGCCTTTTCGTTGAGCCTGCTCGGTACGTTCCTGGTGCGTTCCGGCGTGTTGACCTCGGTGCATGCCTTCGCCAGCGATCCGGCGCGTGGTTTGTTTATCCTGGTATTTTTAGGCGTCGTCGTCGGCGGCTCGTTATTGCTGTATGCGATTCGTGCGCCTTACGTCAAAAGTAGCGCGACTTTCGAGCTGGTCTCGAAAGAATCGACGATATTGCTTAATAATGTCTTGCTGGTCGTAACGGCTTCCAGCATTTTGCTGGGCACCGTATATCCTTTGGCCATCGACGCGCTGGGCTTGGGCAAGATCTCCGTAGGTCCGCCGTATTTTAACGCCGTGTTCATACCGCTGATGGCGCCGCTATCCGTGGTGGTGGGCCTGGGCGTGTTAATGCGTTGGAAAAAAGATAGCTTGGCTGCTCTGGGTACCCGCTTGCGCTGGATTATCGCAGGCTGTCTTGCCGGCGGATTAGTCATCCCGTTGTTGATGCCGTTTTATTCGTGGGGCGCGGTATTGGGGTTAACCCTGGCGTTGTGGACTGTCGCGATTGCCGTGCTGGCTTTCATCGACCGCTTTGGCGTCAAGGGGTTTTCGTGGCAACGGTTGGCTGCCATCCCGTCCGGTTTTTACGGCATGACCATAGCCCATATCGGTATTGCCGTTTTCGTCATTGGTATTACTTTAACCTCGGTGTACAGTGTCGAGAAAGACGTGCGTATGGCCCCGAACGATAAGCTGGATATGTCCGGCTATATCTTTGAATTTCACGGCGTAAAACAGACTCAAGGCCCCAACTATATTGCCGAACAGGCGTTTGTGACGGTCAGCCACAACGGCAAACAGGTCGCGCAACTGGCGCCGCAAAAACGGGTGTACCAGGTGCAAACGATGCCGATGACGGAAGCGGCGATTGATGCCGGCTTGTTCAGGGATTTATTCGTCGCTATCGGCGAGCCGCTAGGCGATGAAGGCGCATGGAGTCTCAGGATTTACTACAAATCCTTTATCCGCTGGATTTGGCTGGGCGCGGTGTTGATGGCGGCAGGCGGTTTATGCGCGGCTTGTGATCGGCGGTATCGAGTTGAGAAAATGCCGACAGGGATAAAACAATAGCGTGACTTTGGATGCGACCGGTATAGGAAAGTTTGGACTTAGACTTTATTCATGAGATTTAAAAGCAGCCTGTTGGCACACATTTATTCACTATAAAAAATGCTTAAATACCTCCTCCCCCTAATCCTATTCATCATCATGGCGATCTTTCTCGCCATTGGTTTAAACCTGAATCCCAGCGAGATTCCGTCGCCGTTGCTGGATAAGCCCGCGCCGGTATTTTCTGCTCCCAAACTGCAAGCTCCCAATGAGAAATTAGCGCCAGCGGATCTAAAAGGCCAGGTCTGGCTGTTTAATGTCTGGGCTTCGTGGTGCGTATCCTGTCGTGAGGAGCATCCAGTGCTGAACGAACTGGCGCAGCAAAAAGCCGTGACAATTGTCGGCCTGAATTACAAAGACGACCCCGCCGCCGCGAAAAACTGGCTGGACACCTTGGGCAATCCGTACAATGTCAGCATCATGGACCAAGATGGGCGTATCGGCATCGACTGGGGGGTGTACGGCGTGCCGGAAACTTTTTTGATCGATAAAAAAGGCCTCGTGCGTTACAAACATACCGGTCCGGTGACGCCAACCGATGTCCAGCAAACTTTTTTGCCGTTGATTGCGCAATTACAAGCGGAGCCTTCATGAAATACCTGAGCTTGATTTTTCTATCACTGTGCTTGCCGTTCGCCGCGAACGCGATTGACAGCAAAACCTTTAGCGATCCGCAGCAACAACAGGCCTACGAAACACTGACCTCGGAATTGCGTTGCCTGGTCTGCCAAAACCAGACGATAGCCGATTCCAACGCCGAACTGGCGGCGGATTTGCGCCGACAAGTCTACGAAATGCTGCAACAAGGCAAATCGCGTGATGAGATTGTGCAGTTTATGACCGACCGCTACGGCGATTTTGTTTTGTACAAGCCGCCGTTTAAAGCCAAGACCGGTTTGTTGTGGCTGGGACCAGTCGTTTTCTTAGTGTTGGGCATTATCGCGGTATTCTTAGTGGTGAAACGAAAAAAACAGGCGGTAACCAGGGAAAGCGGGCAGGCTGAAAAATTGGCAAAAATCCGCCGTTTGCTGGATGAAGGGGATGTCTCTTGAATATGCTGTTTTGGCTGCTTGCAGGCCTGATGATTTTGATCGCGTTGGCGCTGGTATTGCCGCCGTTGTGGCGGCAGCGTCCTGTGCTCGCCGACGATATGGACGAACGCAATATTGCCATTGCCAGAAACCGGCTCACGGAACTGAAAGACCAATTGCAGTCCGGCGCGCTAAGCCAAACCCAATATGAAGAGCAGCTTGTCGAACTTGAGCTGGCCTTGAGTGATGACCTGGATATTCCCAATCAAGGCAATGCTGCGCAAACGCAAGGCCGCTGGATGGCTTACCTGTTGGCTATTGCGATTCCTGTATTGGCGGCGATGCTGTATGTAGGCCTGGGCGACTACAAGGCTATCGAACCCAGCGCGGATATGCTGGCGGCGACACCGGCCACGCTGAGTATTGATGACATCAACAAGATGGTCGGCAAGTTGGCCGAGCATATGAAAAGCAATCCAGGCGATGCGCAAGGTTGGACGATGCTGGGCAAGTCCTACAAATATTTGCAGCAATACCCCAAAGCCGCCGATGCGTTTGCAGAGGCTTACCGCTTGCTGGGTGATAAGCCGGACATCATGCTGCTGTATGCCGATGCGCTGGCATTTGCCAATAACGAGCAATTGGCTGGAAAACCCGCCGAACTGGTATTCAAGGCTTTGGCCCTGGAGCCGGATAACATTACCGGCTTGTGGCTGGGTGGTATGGCTAAGGCTCAGGCGGGTGATGCGGTTGAAGGTGTTAAATTATGGCGCAAGCTGATCGCGCTGTTGCCGCCGGGATCGCCGGCGCAAAAGGAAACGCAAGCTTTGCTGGCTAAACTGGAAAGCCAGGCGCCAGGCGGTATGCCTGCCGAGCCTGCACAAGCCGCGAAAACACCTGATATTGCCATTGTGGTCCAGGTCAGTTTAGCTCCCGGACTGCAAGCATCGGTATCGCCAGGCGACACTGTTTTTATCTACGCGCAAGCTTTGTCCGGTTCCCGTGTTCCGTTGGCGATCATCCGCAAACAGGTATCCGATTTGCCGTTGACGGTCAGCTTGACGGATACGATGGCGATGATGCCGACGATGAAGTTATCCGGCTTCCCCCAAGTTAAATTGCTGGCGCGCATTTCCAAATCAGGCAATGCGATGCCCGGGAAAGGCGACTTGATCGGTGCTATTGAGCAGGTTGACGTCAAAGATAAGAGCGTTAACAACATAGTGATTAACAGCCACGTCAAATAAAACCGGTTTGCTATGAATGATGAGCGAATAATCGAGCTGGAAATCAAGGCGGCTTACCAGGAAGACTTGCTGCTGGCGCTAAACCAGGTAGTCAGCAGGCAACAACAGCAGATAGAGCGACTGGAGGCGACCTGTAGAGTGTTGAATGAGCGGATTAAAAGCCTGTCCGCAGAGGGTCGGTATGGCGAGGACGTCGGTGGCAACAGCTATGAGATTCCGCCGCATTATTAGCGCGGTTGTAGACATTACCGATCAGTGTCCGGGGCCGAGCAGATACCGTCTTAAAAATCGAAAATCAAGCCTTACAAGGCTTATTTTTAGAGATGACCCAGAGCGGATCAAAAGGCATACCGGATTGCGCTGGATGATAACGTCATCGGAGTGATAAGGCGCAACTGTATATTGATGTTGCGCCGATTTTTTTAGCGTCAGCTATACGGAAGCTGCAATACATAATTAGGAATAAATATCATCCATCCCCCAATAATGCCAGCAACTCTGCCGTTTTCCCGCGCATCAAGGCCTCATCGCCGCGTGATTCCACGTTGAGCCTCACCAGCGGCTCAGTATTCGAGCAGCGCAGGTTAAAGCGCCAATCGCCAAATTCCATGCTTAAGCCGTCGGTAAAATCAATGTGCAGCGCATCCTGCTGATAATGCTGCTGTACTTGCTTAAGCACGGCATCGGGTTGGGCGATAATGCGGTTAATTTCACCGCTCGCGGGAAAACGTAGGATGCGTTCATCGACCAGTTGCGATAGTTTTTTGCCGCTTTTGCTCATTAATTCAATAACTAATAACCAAGGAATCATACCGCTGTCACAGTAGGCAAAATCCCTGAAATAGTGATGCGCGCTCATTTCGCCGCCGTAAACGGCGTCTTCCTTACGCATCCGTTCCTTGATAAAGGCATGGCCGGTTTTGCTTTGCACCGCGATGCCGGACAGGTTGTTGGTAATATCGATAGTGTTCCAGGTCAGGCGCGGGTCATGGACGATTTTTGCTCCGGGATTGCGTTCAAGGAAGGCGGCCGCCAGCAATCCGACGATGTAATAACCTTCGATAAAGCGGCCTGTTTCATCAAACAAAAAGCAACGATCGAAATCACCGTCCCAGGCAATACCTATATCCGCATCGTTTTCAATAATGGCCGCGATGCTGTTGTGGCGGTTTTCCGGTAATAGCGGATTGGGAATGCCGTTGGGGAAATGCCCGTCAGGTTCATGATGTATTTTGATAAAGGTTACCGCGCCGTTTAAAGCCGTTTCCAGCCAGTCTATGACATGGCCGGCGGCACCGTTTCCGGCATTAACGACTATTTTCAGCGGTTTGAGCTGCTTGGCGTCAATATAACCCAGCAGGTGTTGGGTATACGCTACGCCTATGGCAATGGATTTGATAACGCCCCCGGTGTTGCGCGGGGGGCGAGAATTGCTTGGCTTCAGCCAGTTGCTTGATATCGTTAAGGCCGGTGTCGCCACTGACCGGCTTGCTTTGTTCGCGCACCAGCTTCATGCCGTTATAGTCTTTGGGGTTATGGCTGGCCGTCACCATAATGCCGCCATCCATAGCCTTGCCGGCATCTTGATAGGCAAAAACGGCATAGTACACTTCTTCCGTTCCGCACAAGCCGATGTCATAAACATCAACGCTGGCGTCTTGTAAGCCGCGTATGACGGCAGCGGCCATGTCATCGCTGGACAGGCGTATATCGCGCCCGACAATAACCGCTTTCGGCTGTATTTTTTCTGCATAAGCCCGGCCTATGCGATAAGCAATATCGGTGTTGAGTTCGTCAGGGATGCGTCCGCGGATATCGTAGGCTTTAAAACAGCTTAATGGTTCAGTCATGGTCGATGTCAGGTGTTGTGAAAAATAGCACAAAGAGTAGTTTAATATAAATGCCTGGAGATGCCGAATAACGGTTGCCTTGAAAGATGGCGTATCGAACGAATTTTTTGTACCCTGTACTCATACGATAATTAATAATCCTGGAATTTATATGGCTACCTGGCTAGAAACCTGTCAACAACAACTTGCCCGCTTGGAAAAAACTTCCGTATTGGCTGATAAACTGGTGACTTTATGCAATAAAACCGAAGTCGATATTGCGCCCGAATTACAGCAAAAACTCAATGCAGAACACGCACGCTTAAACCAGCAACTGGAGCGCTTACGCGCCAACCGCTTTGAGGTTGCCGTGATCGGCCTTGAAAAAGCCGGCAAAAGCGCCTTGCTGAATGCGTGGCTGGGCCAGGAGATCCTGCCGTCGGCGCGGGAGCGTTGTACCTTTACCAGCACGGAAATCTGGTCCGCACAAACCGAGCAGGATCAATTGCTGGCCATTCAATACTACAGCAAGGAAGAAATCAGCAAACTGCAGTCGCAACGGCGCGATGCATTAGCCAGTGCAGTGCTGAGCGACAAGGAGAAGAAAGAAATCCAGGAGGACTACGATGATACCGAAAAAAACCTCTCGGCAATTTACGAATTTTCACGGCACAAAAGTGGTTTCACCCAGGCGTTTATTGACATCAGCGAAATCAACGAACATTTGCAGTCGGCGATTTTTAAAAACCGCGCGCAGTCGCTGGCAATCAAGCGTATCCAGCTTAAAACCGTTCGTCTGCGTAGCGACAGGGATATTATTTTTCATGATGTGCCGGGTTTTAATTCGGGCATCCTGATGCACGCCGAACAAGCGATAGACCGGCTGAAAAACTGCGACGCGATCATTTATGCGAAGGAAATGAAGCAGCCTTCGATCACCGGTCCGGAAAAAGACATGCTCTTGGTCGCGGATGCCGAAGACCCCAGCATCAGGGTTTCGGACAAGATATTTGTCGTGCTCACGCAAGCCGATGCGCTGGACGACCAGATCGACTTTAAGGATACTTACGAGAAGCACAGGAATTATTGGCCGACTGTTCCTGAGCGGCGACTGATCCCGGTTTGCGCCCGCGCGCACCTGGTTGAGTTCGGCATACCGTCGGAAGATACGCTGAGGCGTTCTAAAAGCGCTGACGATAAATTAAAATTGAAAAAAATCGGTATCACCGACGGTATGCCGTTATTAAAAGAAGCGGTTAGTTTCTATATCGATAATGAACGCGCCGACGTATTAAAAAAGCGTTGCGACGCGCTGGTCGGCAATATGCGCCATTATGCCGGCGAAATCCTGATGAAACTGGAACCCATTTACGGCAATTCCGTTATCAGTGAGAGCCAGGAAGATGATCTTTTAGGCAAGGAATTCAATCAATGGTGGGGACGCGAATGGCAGCGCATCAAGAAAGATTTTGATGTCTGGTATGCAGAAAGCATCCAGGGGCGTAAGGAAGCCGATGCATTGGGTGCGGAGCACGAAGAGCTGGCCGCGTTGCATACCGCTTATGACGAAAAAATCGGCGCTTTACTGACCCAGCTAACCACGGCGCAGCCGGAGGAACTAAAACGGATTTATACCGCCGGCGGCACGATGTCGATGCCCGACGCGCGCGAAGGCAATTACAAAATCCGCGAAGAGCTGTTCAGGGAGATTCAGCAAAAATTTGAAACCGAGATGACCGATCAATTGGCTCAGGCCTTGCAGGCGCTGATTGACCAGATTGTCAATAAAACCCAGGAGTTATTATGGGACACCGAGGATGTGCGTAAAAACCTGCTGCATTCGCATATTGATGAAGGTATTGAGCAGGCGCGTATCCGTCACGGTTTCCAGGTCTTGTTTTTACGTTTTGGCCGTGTTGCGGTCGAAGTGTTCATCGCCAAACCGTTGCAGGCGCGCGAACGCCTGTTGAACGAGCGTGCAGCCGAAATCAAGACCCTGGAAGCGTTTTACCAGGGTGTGGAGAAGGAAGATTACCGGCAGGCAGGCCGGTTAACGTATTACTTGCGCTACGGTTTATGGGAAAAAGCCATCAACAGCATCCCTGCGCTCGCCGGCAAAACCAGTAGGGCCAGTGCCAAAACGGCCAATTCCCAGGATATGGCCGATGTGGTTGCCGCTGAAGTCACGGCAACGGCAGGAAGGACCAGTCGGACGGCTAAAGCCGCCGGTATACAGGACGTTGTGCAGGAGTCCGCCGTCAACACGAAAAAAGAGCTCGAGGAGCCGGTAAAATCGTCCGAACCGGCAAATTTTGAACAGGTTGTCGAAGAAATCAACGGCGATTTGGCCGCTTTGCAGGATTACTTAAAAAACAGTGTATTTTATGCGGCCGGTTTTATTACCTATTGCAACCAGGAGCTGGAGCGGATTCGCAACCGTTTTAAAGAGATGGAGGATAATGAGCGGCAATGGATAGGCATTATTCGCACGGCCGTTAAATACGAGAGAAACCCTAAAATCCCTTATAACATCGCCCATACCAAACGCGATTTTCGTATGCGCCGTGAAATTGCGCTGGAGCTCAAGGAAGTGCGGGAAAGTTATACGCAGGTGCATTAGCTGCGCTAGCTGGAGATGGCGTTGCAGGCTTTGCCTGCAACGCCCCTGTCGTGGACCATTCAGTGCTTTATTCTTTCCTGCCAGGAACGGAACAAATCCTCATTGCTGTAACAAGCAGTAATATCGCCTTAGTCGTCGCTTTAACTTTGCTAGAATAGCCGCATGCCGGCCGAATATCGACGACTCTCTTGGGATTTTCAGCCCTGCCCAGAGGCCTTTCAAATAACCACTTAAAAGACAATACCGTGAAGCAACTAGCCACCAATATCCATACCCACAAAATCCTGATCCTGGATTTCGGCTCGCAATATACCCAGTTAATCGCCCGCCGTATCCGTGAAATCGGCGTTTATTGCGAAATCTATTCTTGTGAATGCAGCGAAAGCGAGATAACAAACTTTGCGCCTGACGGCATTATCCTGTCCGGCGGCCCTGATACCGTAACCAGCGGCGATACGCCCAGGGCGCCTGCCTGTGTATTTGAACTCGACGTGCCCGTACTGGGCATCTGCTACGGCATGCAAACGATGACCGAACAAATGGGCGGCAAGGTCGAGACCTCCAGCCATCGCGAATTCGGTTACGCGCAAATCAGGGCGCGCGGCCATTCCAGGCTGTTGCAGGGCATCGAGGATCACTTGTCCCCGGAAGGCTTCGGTTTGCTCGATGTCTGGATGAGCCATGGCGACCGGGTCGTGGAGCTGCCGGAAGGATTTATCTTGATTGCCAGCTCCGACGGTGCGCCGATTGCCGGTATCGCCAATGAAGAAAAGGCTTTTTACGCCTTACAGTTCCATCCCGAAGTGACGCATACCCAACAGGGCGGGCGGATACTGGGGCGCTTTGTGCTGGATATTTGCGGCTGCGAGGCCTTATGGACGGCCGGCAATATCATCGAGGACAGCATCCGCGTCGTGCAGGAAAAAGTCGGCGCCGACCAGGTTATCCTCGGACTGTCCGGCGGCGTCGATTCGTCTGTCGTCGCGGCCTTGCTGCATAAGGCGATAGGCGCCCAGTTGACCTGCGTATTCGTCGATACCGGCCTGCTGCGGCTCTATGAAGGCGACCAGGTCATGGCGATCTTTGCCGAACACCTGGGCGTTAATGTGATTCGTGTCAATGCCGAACAACGTTATCTCACTGCGCTGGACGGCATTGCCGACCCCGAGCAGAAACGCAAGATCATTGGTAACCTGTTTGTCGAGATATTTGATGACGAAGCGGCCAAATTGAGCGATGCGCGTTGGCTCGCGCAAGGCACGATTTATCCCGATGTCATTGAGTCGGCGGGTTCAAAAAGCGGCAAGGCCCATTTGATCAAATCGCATCACAATGTCGGCGGCTTGCCGGAAAACATGACGCTAAAACTGCTGGAACCGTTACGCGAGTTGTTTAAGGATGAGGTGCGAAAATTGGGCCTGGAGCTGGGTTTGCCGTCCGATATGGTTTATCGCCACCCGTTCCCTGGTCCGGGTTTGGGCGTCAGGATTTTAGGCGCAGTGAAAAAAGACTACGCCGATTTACTGCGCCAAGCCGATGCTATCTTTATTGAAGAGCTGTATCATCATGATCTTTATAATAAAGTCAGCCAGGCGTTTGCGGTATTCCTGCCGGTCAAATCGGTCGGCGTCATGGGCGATGGCCGGCGTTATGATTATGTCATCGCGTTGCGCGCCGTCGAAACGATAGACTTCATGACCGCCCGCTGGGCGCATTTGCCTTATGAGTTCCTGGATCGGGTATCCCGACGCATCATCAATGAAGTCCCCGGTATTTCCCGCGTTACTTATGACATCAGCGGCAAGCCGCCCGCCACCATCGAATGGGAATAGCCCCTGCCGACACTGACGAGGTATGGATGCGTTATGCCATTCGCCTCGCGCAACGCGCCGAAGCGCTGGGCGAAGTGCCGATCGGGGCGGTTATTGTTAAAGACGATAGTTGCATTGCGGAAGGCTGGAATAGTCCAATCGCGTTACACGACCCGACAGCCCATGCGGAAATCATGGCGTTGCGCCAGGCGGGCAGGGCATTAGCCAATTACCGCCTGCCGGACGCCACGCTGTATGTCACGTTGGAGCCGTGTGTAATGTGCATGGGCGCGATCAGCCATGCACGCATTAAACGGCTGGTTTTCGGCGCGTTCGATGTTAAACGCGGTGCGGTATGCAATGCCCTGGAGCTGACTGACGCAGCTTTTCTAAATCATCGCGTCAGCTGGCAAGGCGGCATCCTGGAAGCTGAGTGTTCGGAGTTATTAAGGGATTTTTTCCGTGTCCGTCGCTGACCTATTACGGGCATCCACGGAGTAGGGCGCGCCCTACTCCGCAAGATTCAAGACTCGCGCATCTTCTTATAGGCGTTAATCAGCGCATTCGTAGAGCTGTCATGGCTGGTAATTTCTTCATTGTTTTGCAATTCCGGCAAGATCACCTTGGCCAACACCTTGCCTAATTCGACGCCCATCTGGTCGAACGAGTTGATATTCCAGATGACGCCCTGGACAAAAATCTTATGTTCATAAAAAGCCAATAACGAACCTAAAGCCTTCGGCGTCATTTTTTTAAGCAGGAACGAATTCGACGGCTTGTTGCCTTCAAAGACTTTCGACGCCACCAATAATTTATCTTCCTGCTGCGCCGGCGTCAGTTCCTGTTTGACTTCATCGACAGTCCTGCCGCGCATCAAGGCTTCCGGCTGCGCCAGGAAGTTAGAAACCAATATGTCGTGGTGTTCGGGCAAGCGATAATGGCTGTTTGCCGCGACCAGGAAATCGCAAGGTATCAATTTAGTGCCTTGGTGTATCAGCTGGAAAAAAGCATGCTGGCCATTGGTACCGGGCTGTCCCCAAATAATGGGGCCGGTGCTGTAGTCCACTCTTTCGCCGCTCAACGTAATGCTCTTGCCGTTGCTTTCCATATCGCCTTGTTGGAAATAATCGGCGAAATAGCGCATCGACTGGTCATACGGCAACAAGGCATGGGAGTCGGCGCCAAAAAAATTGTTATACCAGATACCCAACAAGGCCATGATGACCGGGATATTCTTGTCAAAAGGCGTGGTGCGGAAATGTTCGTCAGCCTCATAAGCGCCCTGCAGCAAGTCTTCAAAATTATCCATGCCGATGTACAGCGCTATCGATAAGCCTACCGCAGACCACAGCGAATAACGTCCGCCCACCCAGTCCCAGAATTCAAACATATTATGGGTATCTATCCCGAACGCCGCGACGGTCTCGGCATGCGTTGAAATAGCGACAAAATGCTTGGCTACGGCATTAGGGTCTTTTGCCTTCTCCAGCAGCCAGTTTCTTGCTGATTTAGCATTCATCATCGTTTCCTGCGTGGTAAATATCTTAGAGGCGACGATGAACAACGTGGTTTCGGGGTTGAGAGGCTTTAATTTTTCAACGATGTCGGTCTGGTCGACATTAGAGACATAGTGCACTTTTAATGAATCGGCGCTGTAAGGCGTCAGCGCCATCGAAACCATTTTCGGGCCCAGGCCGGAACCGCCTATGCCGATATTAACGACATCGGTGATGGCTTTGCCGCTATAGCCCTTCCATTCGCCGGAACGGACGGAGGCGCAGAAGGTGCGCATCTTTGCCAAAACACGGTTAACGTCCGGCATAACGTCCTGTCCATCGACATAAACCGGCGTATTGCTGCGATTACGCAAAGCCGTGTGTAAAACGGCCCGGTGCTCGGTCGTATTGATTATTTCACCCGTAAACATAGCGTCGATCTTCGCTTTAAGGCCTGCCTGGCCGGCAAGCGCTGTCAGCAATGACAAGGTTTCTCCGGTAATCCTGTTTTTGGAATAATCAAAAAGTATATCGTTAAAGCTGAGAGAGAATTTATGGTAGCGTTGAGGGTCTTGTGCAAAGGCATCGCGTAGGGAATGGTTTTGAATATGCTGGAAATGGTCTTGCAACTGAGACCAAGCTTTTGAAGTAGTCAATGATGACATGTGTTGGGGGCTCCGTTAAATGATAATGGCTTAAGTCTACGAAAAGGAAGTCTGTATAGCAACCGCACAATAACCCTATTACCACTTGCTTATGTCATATTTGATGGTAAGCTTGCTTTTCATCAAAGCCTTTATTTGGATAGTTTGATGTGCTAGAGTTTGTGGCTGCTATGGGTGGTCTATAGCAAGAAGATTTTTTGTCAGCTCATACTCAACGAGCATTTAAACGTTTCATATAATAATAACTATTTATCAGGACAAGAAGGTATTATGAACACAGCACACATTTTAAGAAAGGGTTTACTCGTATTTTTAGGTTTGTTTTTCTCGGCATCGCTCTGGGCTCACGGCGGCGCAGCAGGAACCGACACCGACCAATGTAAATTTGAACTGGAACCGGGCCACTGGATTCATTATACCGCCTACCAGCCCGTTGCGTACTCCGCCGAAGAATTTTGCGGCGCTCTTCCCGGCACAAGCACAAAAACCCAGCTTGTTTTCGATTACCAGGACATGAGATACCGGAACATGTCTATCGAGTTTGAAGTCACCAAAGAGCCGGAAGGCACACGGGTATTCTTCCAGCCTGCAGCAAAACACAAATCAGGCACCGTCAACCTTGAACTGCCAAACGGCGTGCCGGAAGCGGGCAAGTACCTGATTCACATTACCCTGGTGCCTGACCAAGGCGAAAGACTGGACGCCCACATGAGCTTTAAAGCCGGCACAGGTAAAGCCATCGGCAAAAACAACATCCTGCTCTATGTATTCTTTGCGTTCGCTGGTCTATATGTATTTTATCTGTCACACGCCGGCTTCAAAAGCAAAGTCGATGAAGCCATCGCAAAACTTAAAAAAGTATAAGGGCTGTCTGGAATTTGATCGTCCGTGTCCGGCCATACCAGCGGATAAAGGTTCGAATGCACGTTTTATCCGGCTGGTTTTCAATCAAAGAAGAGGTTAAAGAATGGTGAAGTTATTATCGGTAAGCCTGCTGGTCATGCTTTTTTCCGTATCCGCTGGGGCTGTGGATTATCAGGAACATGACGGTATGCTGATGAATCACGGCGATGGTCACTTGATGGATATGGCCGGCGGCATGGTCATGGGCCAAAATGCAGATACCTTGCCCGGCGGTTGCGACAGCATCTCTGAAACCAAAGAAATTACCGTACATGCCGGTCATCAATACGCCGAAAAATTTCCAGGCAGGATGTTTGCTTTTGATACACAGGAATTTAATTTTAAACCGTGTACCAAACTTACCGTGCATTTTGTCAATGAAGACAAGATTCGCCATCAGTGGATGATGCACGGCTTACCCAAGTATTTATATCCTAAGGGTATGTTCCACCTGGAAATATCTGGGCCGGCAAAAATTTCCGGCACACTCATCCTGCCTCCCGGCGATAAAACCTACCTGGTCCATTGTGATATTGCCCAACACATGGAAAAAGGCATGAAAGCCCAGCTCAAGGTAGGTAAAGGCGACGGCGATTTACCCAGCATTCCCGGCGTTACTGCTAATGTCGTGGTCGACGACTATAAGATAAATTTGCCTGACTTAATCATCGCCGCCGAAGCTGCAGCCAAGGCGGCAATTAGCCTGCCGATAGCCGCCCCGTTACAACCGGCACCGACGCCGGCGGTCCAACAGGAAGACTCATTCATCTCAGGAACTACCGTGATCGGCTTGGCGATAGGCCTATTGCTTGCGCCTTATTTAGCAAAGAAATTCAAAGGGATGAGCATCCCAGAAATAATCGCTTATATTTTCGAGTTATTGCGGGCAGGCATTGATTTGGCGGTCAAATTGTTGTCACGCCTGGCAAAGCTGATTGCTTCGAATAAAAGTAAAATATTGCCCGGAAGTTAACATCAGCACCATAGGAAAACCCCTGTGGCAAACGGCGCAGGGGTTTTTTTTTGAGCGCTTTTTTATATCAGTATGCAAGAAAACATCATCGAATTATCGGGCCTGTTTATCAGCGCATTGCTATCCTCTACGATTGCTCCCGGCGGCTCCGAAGCCGTCCTGGCTTATATGGTTTCGGCGGCGCATTACCCTATCGCCCAATTGCTTATCGTTGCGACCCTGGGTAATACCTTAGGCGCCATGACAACATGGGGCTTAGGCGTCTTAGCGGCAAAAAAATTGCCGGCTGCCGTATTGCTGCCCGAAAAAAGGCAAAAAGCGCTTGCTTTCGTAAGAAAAAGAGGGTTATGGACGCTTTTTTTCAGTTGGCTGCCAGTTATCGGCGACGCCTTATGTTTTGCCGGCGGCTGGCTGAATTTACCCTGGTTGCCGGCCTGCCTGGTTATATTATTAGGCAAATTGGGCAGGTATGCCGCAATAGCCTGGCTGTTCACTTGAGTTCCGATTATTCAATTTAATACACTGTGAGAGGTTTTTGTGCTGCGCCATTTTCCGGACGCTAATACCGTCTACCCCCATAAAACCCGCGATTATTTTATCGCTGCATTCACCTTTTTTTGCGTAGCCGTTTGCCTGCTCAGCGATGCCAATGCCGACCTTGAAAAACAGCAGGCCTTAGGGATCTGCGGATGGATATTTCTAGCCTGCCTGTTATCGGGCGAAAACAGGGAAGTCCGTATGCAGGTCGGGATAGCCATTATTTTTGCAACGATCGGCGAACATTTCGCTTCCCCTTATATGGGCGGATATACCTACCGCTTCGGCAATGTTCCTGCTTATGTGCCGCCGGGGCACGGCATGGTGTACTTAACCGCCGTCGCATTGGCGCGCTCCGGGCTGTTTTTAAACCATGCCAGGGCGATTGCGGGCTTCGTCGTCCTGGTCTGCGGCGCCTGGTCGATATGGGGTATCAGCGGGCTTGCCGGGCAAGGCGATTCCGTCGGCGCCCTGCTGTACTGCGTATTCCTGGTCTATCTTTTTAAAGGCCGCTCACCGATGGTTTACCTTGCTGCATTTTTTATTACCACCTGGCTGGAGCTTATAGGCACCGCCGTCGGCACCTGGAAATGGGCCGCCATCGACCCGGTCCTGCACTTGCCGCAAGGCAATCCGCCCAGCGGCGTCGCCGCATGGTATTGCCTGGTCGACGCCGTCGCCATTGGCGGGGCTCCGCTGGCATTCGGCGGCCTGGCGAATATCCGCGATGATTTAAAATCGCCTAAAAATCGAAAAAGCGCTTATCAAAGCAGCGGAAATGAATAATGATATACCTAAGGCAAGCCAGTGCTGCCATCAACTTAACATGAAATCAACTATTAATAGCGAGGAATAAGTATGGAACGTCGTGATTTTATCCGATTAAGCTTAACCGGTGTCGGTGCGGGCATTATCGCCCCACAAGCGCTCGCTGGGGCTGAACAACAGGCAACAATAATCAGTGATATTTATTACACGAAAACGTCGCCTGGCCGCTGGAGCGGGAAAGTCGCGACCCATTTGCCGACGATTGAAGTAACAAAGGAAGCGGGAAAAACCATTGTTAAAGTCGTAACACCACATGAAATGAAAGGCTACGAGCACTATATCGTCAAACATATCCTGCTCGATAAAGACTATAAATTTCTCGACGAACACCTGTTTAACCCATTGGAGGACAAAGTCCCACTTTCCACTTTCACATTGGCGAACTATAGCGGTGCCATCCACGCACTGAGCCTGTGCAATAAGCATGACCTATGGCTGAGCACGGCGAACGTGTAAGCAGGCCTTAACCGCATAAGCGACGCGTCATGCGTCGCTTATGCCCCCCTGGCTTATTTGGAGTAAGCTGCAATGGCTATTAAAGATTGGCCAGCCGAAGACCAGCCTAGAGAAAAATTATTGCAGCGCGGTGCGAGCGCGTTAACCGATGCCGAACTGCTGGCTATTTTTTTACGCACCGGCACGCCCGGCAAATCCGCCGTCGACTTAGCACGGGAGCTGCTCAGCGATTTTGGCTCATTAAAAGCCTTGCTCGATGCCGACCAGCAGCGATTTTGCCTGGGCAACGGCTTAGGCAACGCCAAATACGCACAACTGCAAGCCGTGCTGGAAATGGCCAAACGTCATTTTAAAGAAGTGCTGCAACGCGGTAATGCGTTAACCAGCCCGGAAATAACCCGCGCCTACCTCAGCGCACAATTACGCGGCTATAGCTACGAAGTTTTTGCCTGCCTGTTCTTGGACAACCAGCATCGCGTCATCCAACTCGATGAATTATTCAGGGGCACGATAGACGGCGCCAGCGTTTATCCCAGGGAAGTCGCCAGGCAAGCGCTACGCCACAATGCCGCTGCCGTTATTTTCGCCCATAACCATCCCTCCGGCATATCCGAACCCAGCCAGGCTGACAAAACCATCACCGACAAACTCAAACAGGCCCTGGCCTTGTTCGATATACGCGTACTGGATCATTTTATTATTGGCGACGGGCAGCCTTATTCTTTTGCAGAGCATGGCTTGATTTAATAAAACATTGATTTATATGTTTTTTATGTTTATAACATAAAATAGGGTACGCGGTAGGGTACGCTTTTTTGATGGGCTTACCTGAGAACACAGCATTTTAAATAAAAAACCGGCCTTGCGACCGGTCATCTTTAGATGGTGGTTAAGCGGCGATTGCCTCTTCAGATTCAGGTGGGCAACTATCATCAGGCTGCCAATTCTCAAACTCAGTTCCAACCAACAACTCTTGATTGTAACGCGGAAAGTCTTTTTTAAAAGCAGTCAGCGCCTCTTGCTCGCGTTCTAGCGGCTGAATAAATTTTAAGTAAAAGTCATGCTCGTTTTGATAAGGTTGAGTACCGATAATTGCTGTTATTTCATACTCTTTAAAACCCTGTTTAGTTAACTCATCAACCTTGTGATGATAGCGATCCTTTTCTATTTTGAATTTGAACCGCTCAGACTTGATTTTACCCGGTATTTCCAGCAACCTTTTGGTAATCAAATTACTTAAAGTTTTCATCCCACGTTCTTCAGCTTGCTTCTTGTCACCTTCAGCTACGTCATTCAACGTGTTTTTAATTTCAATCAATGACGCCAGGTTGTTTGCAAAAGTAGCTGATAATTCGCTAAATCGTTCATCGGTTTTGGATAGATTATCGATTACCGGCGTTAATTTTTCTAACTTACTAACAATTGCCTTTAACGCATCGCTGGTTTCAAGAGAGCTGTAATAGCTCTTCTTATCTAAAATACTTTTATTCATTTTTTTAAATCCTTTGGTTTTTTAAATTGGTTACGATTTAGCTGATTTATTGCGATTAATCAGCTTATTAAGCCATGCATGAGTTATTTGATACTTTCTACACACCTCTGTGTGGTTATTGCCGGTAAAGTCATTCAGTATTTGCCGATGCTTTTCATCAATGCGCGCCCTGGTGTTATTTTTCAAATAAACTAGTTGACCGCCTAACAATTCGGTAACCTCATTAACAACATTCTTACTAATGAGGCTGGCGCGTTCAGCCTCAATTGCATCGTTTATTAAATGATCTGAAATAATTTCAGTTAATAGTTGATATAAATCCATTGTTGCCTCCCAGCCCGGTGTGTCCGGGCTGGTTTTGCATATTCTGGCTCAACTTGAACACCCATTCTGATCCAACCTGAACACCGATTCTGATTTAATTTGAACACTGATTCTGATTTAATTTGAACACTGATTCTGGTTTCAAGCTGAACACTTTTTTGGAATTTCCAGAATCGGTGTTCAAATTGCCAGAATAGCTGTTCAGATTGCCAGAATAAAGTCTAACGCATT
>Ga0172373_10001584_pt1 | contig 36693 bp, 23 predicted proteins | sample Lak10m_2_FD_114546 | JGI IMG/M metagenome (GOLD analysis project Ga0172373, IMG submission 114546) | Freshwater microbial communities from Kabuno Bay, South-Kivu, Congo - kab_092012_10m | ecosystem: Environmental > Aquatic > Freshwater > Lake | place: Democratic Republic of the Congo...
GGGAACCAGCGGCTGGGCGGAAGCCCCCGGCGATGTTTCGCACCGAAGGTGCGCGCGCTGGCGAGGGCGTTGGTAGGGGCGTTTGCAGGGTCCTTTTGCCCGCAGGCTGCCGCCATGCGGCTGGGCATTGCGTTGGGGATTGCGTTTGGGAACCAGCGGCTGGGCGGAAGCCCCCGGCGATGTTTCGCACCGAAGGTGCGCGCGCTGGTGAGTGCGTTGGTGGCGTGTTTGCAGGGTCCTTTTGCCCGCAGGCTGCCGCCATGCGGCTGGGATTGCGTTGGGCATTGCGTTGGGCATTGCGTTGGGGATTGCGTTGGGGATTGCGTTTGGAACCAGCGGCTGGGCGGAAGCCCCCGGCGATGTTTCGCACCGAAGGTGCGCGCGCTGGTGAGTGCGTTGGTGGAGTGTTTGCAGGGTCCTTTTGCCCGCAGGCTGCCGCCATGCGGCTGGGATTGCGTTTGGGATTGCGTTTGGGATTGCGTTTGGAACCAGCGGTTGGGCGGAAGCCCCCGGCTGTGTTTCGCACCAACGGACGAGAGCACAGGTGCCATGCACCTTGTCTGCTCTATGAGCCTTCGCCAGTGTTTTTTCGAAGCGACGCGGATCGGTGCAGTCCTCGCGGAGGTGAGGCGGCGCGACGTGCTGGAGGTCCGTCGTACTGGGATGCTGAAACGGCGAGCATACGGGCAGCTTGGGATATTTCAGTTGCGTCTGCCAGTCAGCATCCCGCGGCGGGATCGAGTCACAAAGACGCAGTGTGGCGTGCGGCTGCGGTCTGTCGGTTCAGGTCACTTGAGTCTGAGGGCTCTTACGTGACCATCAAAATGGGCGGTGTAAAGGTCTGTCTGGTTGGGGTGCAGATCACAGTCAAAGATATGTTCGGGCGTGGGCACGAGGTGAAAGACGTCTTCTTCACCGGGGTTCCAGAACCCGATTTCCTTTTCGATGATTCCAATAAGTGTTCCGCCGCTGTGGTAGATGGCGCGCCACATGGTGGCGTCGAGATCCTTCCGGAGGCATTCCTGTTTGGGCAGTTTTTCACCGGTGGCCCAGTCGAAGGACAAGGCGACTGCGCGACGATTTCCAGCGGGTGCGTTGGAGACTTTGTGCAGCCCGGAGGCAGTGATGCGTTTGCCGCAGGGACTGAATGTCAGACTGATGATTCCGCCAAAGGGAGCAAGGTCTCCGACGTGGGAGTAGATTTCAGCGGCATCTAATTTTCGTGCTGGCTGGTCGGAATCGGCGTGCCAGTGAAAGATATTCCCGACGATATCTCCACTGACCACTTCAAAGGTGCCTGGTACGAACTGGACACAGTACGGGATATGGGGGTGCCCGGCCAGTGTTCTGAGGAGTTTGCCGTCGGTGGCTCGCCACACACGAACTGCGCGGTCATTTCCGCAGGTGACCACCTGCTGTCCATCATGACTGACAGCAAGTCCGCGAACCCAGCCTGCGTGGGCCTCGATTGTCTGCAGTGGCTGAGGTACTTCGGCGGCGATGTCCCAGGCGATCCAGCGTCCGTCGCAGGCTCCGGAATGGAGCGTATTGCCGTCAGGAGAGAAGGCAAGCGTGCGGACCCAGTTGGCGTGCCCGATGAGTGATGTGCGGTTGCCTGTGGCAATGTCCCAGCGCTGAATGGTGTGGTCGATGGCTCCTGCAACGACGCATCGACCTGTCGGATCGACACGGCAGCACAGCAGCTTTGCGGTCCAGGCCCAGTCTGAGAGGGGGCGGGCGGCACGGGGGTCGAAGGTGTCGGGCTGAATTGTCATGCGAGCAGCTCCTCGACAGGGCCGAAAGCGGGATCGGCGATGGGGTATTTGCGGCCACCAATTTCGAAGTGGCCGGATGAATCAATTCCGACGGCTCGCAGCCAGGTGTGAAACAGATGTCGATGATCGACCTTGCGTTCCGTGACTTCGATCCCCTTTGCATCGGTACTGCCGATCACGGCTGAGTGCTGGATTCCGCAGCCGGCCGCAGCGATGGACCACGCTTTGGGATAGTGATCGCGACCATAACCGGCATTGATGGTTGGTGTGCGGCCGAATTCCGTCATGACGAGCACCAGTGTGCGTTCGAGCAGACCGCGCTGTTGCAGGTCGGTCAGGAAGTGAGCAAACGGGCCATCGAAATCTGCTACGTAGTGCAGGTGAAATTCGAAGTTGTTGTGATGAAAGTCCCAGCCTGCGTGCTGAATTTCAATAAACGGCACTTCGCGTTCCACCAACCGTCGTGCCAGCAGCATTTGTTTGCCGAATTCCGATTTCCCATAAGCGTGCTGTACGGCATCGGTTTCCTGCGAGATATCGAACAGCTCGCGGTGTTCCATCAGCCGCAGTGCCTGTTCGAATGTCTGCGTGTAGGCGTCCATCTCTGCCGACTGCACTCGGCTGCGATGGCGACTGTTGACGAACCGTCGCCAGTCGTGACGACGACTATCGACGGCCACTGTCAGTCCTTCGGGGAGCTGCGTGTTGACAATTCCGCCCTTTTCAGCCCCAACGGCGACGCTGGCGTAACGCGGTCCCAGATACGCCGCATTGTTGGCTCGACCACCAACACCCCCAACCATGGTGGTGATGTGTCCCGGGAGCGGAAAGTCGGGACGTTCAAGTCCTTTGGCCACGACCGCCCCCAGCTCGGGATATTCCGTCGCCGAACGCGTTGTCCGGCCACTGCGGACCAGATTGTTGGCAAGGCCATGATCATCGAGATCCGTGCTGACGCTGCGTATGAGTGCCATGTGGTGCAGCTGCTGGGCGGTTTTGGGGAGCAGTTCGGAGATGTGAATTCCGGGCACTGAGGTGGCGATCGAGCGAAACGGGCCACCGGTTTCGAGGTCGGATTTGGGATCCCATGATTCGAACTGACTGATGCCACCGTTGAGGTAGACCACAACGATCGATCGGCCGTTGGCTGCGAGTTGACCTGCGCCCAGCGGGTGTGAGAACAGACTGGTGCCCACGAGCGCCCCTGCGCTGACATGTGCGGTCGTCAGGAATTCGCCCATGAACTGCCGCCGACCAAGTCCATGATCGATGGTTCCGCAGGGTTTGTATTGATTTCCAGTCATTGACAATTCCAGGCTGAAATCACATCGAAAAACGAAATTCGGATGATGCCAGCAACCCCCAGACAAGTTCCTGAATCATCGCGGAACGATTCTCTGAGGCCCGCGTGAGCAGTTCGCGGACCATGTTGATTTCGTCTGCGTCGGGTCGTCTGCACAGAATTGCGAGGTAGAGCTCTGACGCCAGCAGTTCCGGTTCGGGAACAGCCTCCAGACGCTGAATCAGATTGCCTTCACTGGCTTTCAGCCACCCTTGGAAGGTCGTGTCATTCTGAATCATCAGGGCCTGGTCAACAGTCGCAAAGAAACTGTCCTGAGGTGCTCCGGCGGGCGCAGCGAAGCGAGTCACGATGAGATCTTCCACGGTGTCCCACAAATTCACTGCCACCGCTGTGGTGACAAACTCCTGCCGCTTCACTGCAGAGTCCCGGTCAGCTGTGTTGTCCTGATTCTTTGAGTGCCATTCAGCAAGAGCCTTCGCGGTGACTGGGCGATGCATTTCCAGAGCAAAATAGGTGGCGCTGGACATTTGTTCGGGGCTGAGCGGTCGGATGCGGCGAATTGCGAAGTTTTGTCGCCAGGATTCCACGAGCGCCGCCTGGCGCTGGTCCAGTTCCGAGCGAAGTTGTTCGGACGTACCGCCATCGGCCGCTTCGGCCTGCTGAATCAGTGAACGCTGTTCCAGCCATCGCAGGAGCAGACTGATACGGGATTTTTGCTGGTTGAGATCCGCCTGAAGGTCAAGCTGAGCCAGCATCCTTTTGCGTATGCCGCGCTGAACACCGCGGGCCTCAACCACAAATTCGCCCAACGCCAACTTGCGATTGGCAAGAGCCAGAACGCGGCTGCGGAGGCCTTCCATTTTTTGCCCCAGAGTTTCGACAGCATCCTCCAGCTGATCCACCTGCTGATCAAGCTTCTCGGTGAGCTGGCTGGCCGTGGCAAGTTCGGCTTCGTTTTGAGCGGTCTTCAGGGAATCCACGCGCTTCTGGTGTTCAGCCAGAGCATTTTTTGCTTCGGTGAGTTTCGCGGTGTCGCGGTCGTGCAGCTCGATGGTTTCCTGCAGACGTCTGCGAGCGTCGTCCAGCTGCGATTGCAGACGGCCGACATCAGCCTGCGTGCGTTGCAGGTGTTCTGTGGCGGCGGACAGTTCATGGTTGAGCTGTGTGAGTGCGGGCTGCAGAGGAGCCTGGCGGGCAGCGAGCGATGCGAGCGTTTCTGTCAGTGCGGTGGTACCGCCCGGCGGACCCTGCCAGTGCTGCAGGTCGGGGACAAGCACGGTGCGCTGCCATGCGTGGGAACGCGCGATCTGGCGAAGAAAGCTGCGGAGGTCGTAGCGGGTGGCCACCAGCTCATCGACCAGCAGCTGCAGGAGAGCTGCAGAGACTGGCGGGTTTTCTGAGTGGTGCATATCGACCGGATGCACGAGTCCCTGCCCCATCATCGCCGCCCAGAGGCGATTGGCGAGATTGCGGTTGAAGGCATGGTTTTCGGGGTGCGTGGCGAGTACAGCGAGCTGCTGGCGACGGCTGTACCGCGGAATGGCTCGTTTGTCTTTTTCGGGAGCAACGACGTAGGAGTCGGCGACGCTGGAAAAATCCGGTTCGGCATCCATGGCGAGGGACAGCGGGAGCACTGGCTGGGCCACGGCGCGGGGAGAATTGGGACGGAAGACGGAGGCGAATTCGAGCGGCCCTTCGCTTTTCTCTCCCAGAAACGGCAGGTTGCCACGTTTTTCATCTGAGAATATGTAGGTGCGATTGACGAATGACAAAATGCCGAAGTATTCGGACTGTTCATAGTCGGCTACCAGCGGATGGTCGTGGCACTGGGCACACTGCACATCGCGGCCGAAGAAAATGCGGCCGATGTCCCGCGTCACCACGTGAGGATCAGCCTGACGATTGAGAATAAAGCCGGCCGCGGCTCGGAAGTCGGGGTCGGTACCGTCAGCCCCAAGAATCTCCGTACACAACTCGTTCAACGGTCGCTGCTCGGTCAGCCAACGCCGAATGAATTCACGGAATTCCAGCGTCCCGATGTTTTCGCGGCGCTCCGTAAACATCACTTCAAGCACCTTGGCGTAGTACCGCGAAAACTCATGGCGATCCAGCAGATCGTCAATCACGGCCTCCCGAATCCGTGTGCCGGACGCAGGGTCAGCCGCCATCTGCTGGAAGAAGGCTGCACTTTCTTCGGCGGTTGGACCGCGGCCCACGAGGTCGAGATAAATGCGGCGATGAAACTCGGCGTCACCGGCCAGCGGCACAGCAGGTCCGAAGTGGATGGCGTTGAGAATTCGGTCGATTTGCGGCGCGAGCGGTTCGCGGGGCGCAGGAGTTTGCTGAGCGTCTGTGGGGGACTGCAGAAGCAGACACGTCAGCAGCGCGCAGGTGAACCGGTACAGTGGCAGCAGACGAAGGGTGATCACGGAGCGTGTCTTTGGGCGAGATGAGATCAGTCACAGAGCAGGGGCAGCCGGGAATTCCGGGGACTGGCGAAGGGCCAGGAGGTGGCATGATACCCGAAATCAGGCTCCGGTGTCTCTGTTTTCCGCCTCCGACTGCCGCTGATTTCAGACATCGATCGAACACTCCGGCGACCTGCAGCCGGTCTGCGCTGAAGGAGATGGCATCATTGATACGACAATCGAAGCCACTCCTTTCAACGCCTGTTCGGGATGCCAGCGGCTGAAATTTCAACTCCCTGCCGGCGTTTACTGTGCGGCCATGTCGAGGCAGATGATCTGCTTGTCATTTCGCAGGTAGATCCTGCGATTGGCGAAGGCCGGCACGCTCCAGACGACTTCGCGGCCGAAAGCAAAGTTGGAGGGTTCGATGACTTTGGTGCGGCTGAGTTCTTCGTAGTTGTCGGGCGTGAGCCGTGCGATGACCAGTTCACCCTTTTCGTTGAAAAGAATAAAGCGGTCTTCGTGCCGAACCAGAAAGGCGGTTTCGGAACCACGTGGCCGGCCTCCCACCGCCTTGTCGGTTTCCCAAAGAACCTTTCCTTCGGGCAGTTGCAGCGCCCGCAGGAGACCTTTCTGGTCGAATCCGTAGAGAATGGTCTGATCGAGGAATGGCTGGACGTTCACCGGTGAGATCAGGTCCTTCACGTCGCGAAAAACTTCTTCCGGCTTTGACTGATCCGGTTTGAGCCTCAGCAGCAGATTGCGGTTGCTGTAGCCGGCCGCATAGAGATAGTCGCCGGCAAGCACCGGAGACATGATGATGGAGCCGTTGGAGGCTTCGTAGGGTATGGACCAGTATTCGCTGCCGGTCTCGGCGCTGACAGAGGAAACGGCGTCAGTGCGATACAGAATCAGCTGGCGTTTGCCGCCGTGTTCGACGATCGTGGGAGGCGAATATCCCTGCCCCTGCGAACCGGATGTAAGGCTTCGCCAGATTTCTTTTCCGGAGAGTTTGTCGAGCGCCACAATGTGGCTGCCGGAGCCGCCGGCCAGAGTCAGCAGGCGCGGGCCGTCAATCAGTGGATGGGCGGAATAGCCCCAGAGTGGCGCTGTGGTGCTGTAGTCAGTCTTCAGGTCGCGCCGCCAGAGTACCTGACCGTTGGAAACCTGGAAGCAGTAGAGCAGTCCTTCGGCCCCCAGAGTGTAAACGCGGTCGTCTTCAACGACAGGTGTGCAGCGCGGGCCAGCGGGGTAGGAGATCGAATATTTGACGTTGTCGGAGTGCGTCCAGAGCACTTTGCCTGTGGATGCGTCGAGGCACTGCACGCGCTCGACTCCGGAGAATTCCCTGCGATCAAAGTTATCAACCTTGACGTTGTCGGCGGTCACGTAGTCAGTGATGAACACACGACCGGCGGCAACAGCGGGACCGGAATAACCGCCAGCCAGTTCAGACTGCCAGACAACCTTCAGACCTGACTGGGGGAACGTCTTGAGCACCCCCGTTTCGCGCCAGACGTTGTCCCGGCCTGGACCCATCCACTGTGGCCAGTCTTCAGCCGCTGATGGCCGCATCCCGAACCCCAGTGCTAATCCCAAAATCGCGGCAGACTTCCATTTGTTAAACATCATTGGCTCCCGAAAATTCACAGGACAGAATTCAGTCTCAATTCACTGAAGATTGTCTGAAATCGGGTGCGGGTGAGCAAGAGCATTCGCGGGAATGGCATAAGGAAAGGAAGCCTGTCCCTGTGTGGAAGAACGCCAAAGATGCAGGCCGGGTGGAGGCCGCGGAAAAGTGATCTCGATCCCGGCTGCATCTGGAGTGTTTACCAAATATCACAGACATCGCCGGTGGCGGCGTCCTGTACTCGTCCAGTGCCTGCCCAGACTGGTGGCTTTGAGGGAACTCGCAGCCACACACGATGGCCGGAGCAGGATCCCAGAAATGAGAGGAAGGTTCCTGGATCGGCTTTGTCGTCGAATTCGATGGCCTGCAGATGCACGGCAGGAGACTGATCGAAGAGCCCGCAGACGGCGTTGATATCGACCGTGAGCAGGGAAGGCAGTTGCTGACCGTCATTTTCGCCGCCGCGAATTTCTGTTCGGCTGATGAACAGCGTGACCTCCCAGGTGGACGAGTCCTGGTCGATGGCGCAGTGGCAGCCGATGGGGGCGATGCTGAGTCCTGCGGAAAAATGGCTGGCCGCATCACTGGCAAAATTCTGGAGCCAGCCGGGGATTGCGGTGTCGGGGAAGCCTGCTGACATTTTGACGGGCCTCTGAGGAGCACAGAAGGGGAGAGCCGTTATGGCGACGCGACGTCTGCGATGTGAGGCGAGATGGATAATGTGGTTAATAAGGATAAAATGCAACGTTTTCTTCTCGATATGCCTTTGAAACCATAAAAAGCGGGATAACCCGCACTCGGGGATGCTCCTTTGTTAACGGGGCAAGCCCGCTGCCGTGCTCTGTACCGGCACGCATTCCCTGAATCTTCCCCCCGAGTATTGCCGATTTTGAGACTTGGAGCATTGCGACGCGAACACGAAGCTGTTTAGAATGCCGGACAAGTTCAGCGTCCATTGAGCCTCCCCGCCTTCCAAATCCCCCCCTGTTGAATTCATCGGAGCATCCCATGCTGGTCATTCCCGGCCGATACGGCAAAGACACGTGTGACGGTTATTCTCGCCGCGCCCTGCTCCGCGTGGGCAGCTCCGCACTTGCTGGCCTCAGCGCCGCGACACTGCTCGAAAAAGCCTCAGGGGCCGCTCCTGAAGGTGAAGAAGCCCGCTACGGTGGAAAAGGTTTCGGTGCGGCAAAATCTGTGATCATGCTGTATCTTCAGGGTGGCCCAAGTCATCTGGATCTGTGGGACCCGAAAGCGAACGTGCCTGATAACGTCCGCAGCGTGTTTAAGCCGATCGACACTAAAATCCCCGGCGTTCAATTCACAGAGCTGATGCCGAAACTGGCTGAACAGATTCAGCGTGCAACACTCATTCGTTCGCTCAGCTACACACCAATCGGGCTCTTCAATCACACGGCCGCCATTTACCAGATGCTCACTGGCTACAACGCGGACAACGTCAGTCCCTCCGGACAGCTGGAACCGCCAAGTCCCAGGGACTTCCCCAACTTCGGTTCCAACATCGTCAAGCTGAAGCCGCTGCAGGCTCCGATGCTGCCGTTTGTGATGATGCCACGGCCGCTCCAGGAAAGCAACGTGATCGGCAAGGCGGGCACAGCAGGGTTCCTCGGTCGCGCTTACGACCCGTACTACCTGTATCCGGCGGGTGACGATATGGATATGGCCAAAATGGAGCGTATTCGTGTCGATGACCTGACGCTGCGTCAGGACGTTCCGCTGGATCGCCTTCAGCGTCGCGCGTCGCTGCGAGACACTGTCAGTGCCGGCATGAAGAACCTTGACCGCGCGGTCAACCAGTATGCCCTCAATGAATACTACGAGAAAGCTCTGGGTCTGGTACTTTCCGGAAAAGCTCGCGAGGCCTTCAACCTGTCTTCCGAGACACCGGAACTTCGCGAAAAATACGGCAACAACACGTTCGGCCAAAGCTGCCTGCTCGCTCGGCGCCTCGTCGAAGCCGGAACCCGCGTCGTCGAAGTCAACTGGCCCAAAGTCGCCAACAGCGACAACCACTCCTGGGATGTCCATACCGGACTCAGCGACCGCATGCGACGTCAGTCCGCACCAATGCTTGATGCCGCCCTCTCAGCACTCCTCGAAGACCTCGACCAGCGCGGGCTCCTTCAGGAAACGCTGGTTGTCGCCGTTGGCGAATTCGGCCGCAGCCCGAAACGCGGTGTCAGCACTTCAGGCAACAGCAACAGCGATGACGGTCGCGATCACTGGCCATACTGCTACACCGGTGTCATCGCCGGCGGCGGTACCAGACGTGGCTATGTGCACGGCAAGTCCGACGACACCGGCTCAGCCCCCGCCGAAAACCCCGTGCACCCTGGCGAACTGCTTGCCAGCATCTATCACGCCGTTGGGCTCTACCCCCGTCGCACCGTCTATAACCATCTCAATCAGCCGCGCGAGATGGTGAAGAATGATGCTGTGATGGAATTCTTTGCCTGATCCGTTCAGCCGCACGAAAATGCTCCGCAGAGTTGGCAACCGCGTCAGTGGTCTGTAAACTCTGCGGAGACTTCTGCAATCCGTGGACTCCGCTGTCAGGGCCGATTGTTCGTCTCGCGGGTGCCCGGATTGGCCCCCTCCCGTTTCGGCACGTGACACGGACGTATACGGCATGAATTCCCCTTCCACCCTGACTGTCGACGTGCCGCCATCCGTGACCAATCCCCAACCGGCCCTCCCACAGGAACCCGATGTGCGGTTCCGAAGTTCCCGACGTACGGCATCGCTCACGGGATTTCGAATTGCCGGTATCGGCTCCTGCGTTCCCTCCCGAATCGTCACCAACGAAGAACTCGAACAGCGTTACGGTTTCGAAGAAGGCTGGGTGCTCCGTCGTACCGGAATCTCTCAACGCCGCTTCGCTGCTCCGGATCAATCCACCAGTGACCTCGCTGTTGACGCCGCGACACTGGCGCTGGCAAACGCCAGCATTCCGGCCTCCGACATCGACCTGCTTGTTGTCGGCACCTTCACCCCGGACTACATGTGTCCGTCCACTGCCTGCCTCGTGCAAAACAAACTCCAGCTCGACGCACCAGCCATGGACCTGCAGGCTGCGTGTTCCGGGTTTATGTATTCACTGGCCACGGCGGCTCAATTCATCGCCAGCGGCAATGCCCGCTGTGCACTGGTGATCGGCGCTGACGTCAATAGTCGAATTGTTCGCCCGGACGATCAGCGAACTGCGCCGCTGTTCGGCGACGGAGCGGGCGCTGTCATCCTTCAGCCCGGCGACCGCGATCAGGGACTCGTTTGCTACCAACTGGGCGCAGACGGTTCCGGCGGCTCCCTGCTCGACCGCCCCGCCGGAGGTTCCACTCTGCCGCTCACACCGGAACTCGTTCAGGAAGGTCGCCACTATCTGCAGATGGACGGTCGCAACGTCTTCAAATGGGCTATTCATGCCGTCACCGAATCCATCACTACGGTGCTCGAAAAAGCCGGTGTGACCACCGATGACGTCTCGCTGTTCGTACTTCATCAGGCCAACATCCGCATCATCGACCACGCCATGAAGGAACTCGGCATTCACACCAGCCGCGTCTTCAACAACCTCAGCACCGTCGGCAACACTTCGGCCGCCTCGATCCCGCTCGCACTTGACGGTGCTCTTCAGAAAGGACTGATCCGCCGTGGCGATCTGATCGTCATGTGCGGTTTCGGCGCCGGACTCACGTGGGGTACCGGACTCTTCCGCTGGTAACCAACAGCCGCTCATCACCCCATGCAGCACGGTATTCCGGTCGTCGAATTCATCGTTGAAAGTTTCCTCTCCGGATCCCGCATCGACACCTTTCTCGCCCGGCATCTTCGCAACTACACGCCGTGGCGGCTGCACCGTCTGGTCGCCGCCGAACTTGCAGCCATCGATGATCAGCCCGCTGCCCCCGCCGACCGCGTGTTTACAGGACAACACGTCAGAATTCGGCTCGTCGAGCCCCCTGATAAACTGCTCGACCCCTGCCCCGCCTCCCTGAATATCGTTCACGAAGATCCCTGGCTGATCGTCGTCGATAAACCCGCGGGGCTCGTAGCGCACCCCGTTGGAGACTTCCATGATGGCACACTTTCAAACGCGCTCCAGTGGCACCTTGATCAGCAATCCTCTGTCCGCGGGCTGCTGCGTCCCGGTGTGGTGCATCGACTGGATCGCATGACCAGCGGTCTGATTGTGGCCGCTAAGGAACATCTGGCCCATCGCCTGCTGTCCATCGACTTCCAGCAATCCCGGATTTCCAAGACCTACGTGGCACTTGTGGAGGGTTCGCCGGATTTTGAATCGCGGATGATCGAGCTGCCGATAGGTCGGCATCCCGGCGGCAACAGTGTGCTGATGTCGGCCCGTCCGGATGCGCCTGCTGCACGACCCGCTCGAACAAAAGTGACCGTGGTGGAACGGTTCGGGGGCTACTCCCGCGTGGAATGCGTGCTCTACACGGGACGTAACCACCAGATTCGTGTGCATTTGTCTCAGCTGGGCCACCCGGTGCTTGGAGACGAGTACTATGGTGCGTTCGGTGCGATCCGCCAGTCACCGCGATTCGACGACGAAGAACCGCTTGAAGCCCGTCACGCACTGCACGCAGCATCTCTGAGCTTTCTGCACCCCATTCTGCGGGCGTGGCTGACGTTCCGTTCAGAGCCACCTGACGATTTTCACGAGGTCGCACACGCGTTTTTGCTCGGGGCCAGCCCGAAATCATGCGATTCCCCGTCAGTCTCGTCGTGACCAGGGCCTTCTGACCGCGTTCAGATCTGCGGAATGCAGGCATTCCGGGACACCGTGAGTGCCGGCACTACCGCAGATTTTGTGCATCTGGTGAAAGCAGCTTACGGAGTTTTCTGAGAGCGGCACCGCGGAGACCGAAGCACATGCCGGTGAGGAAACCAGCGAGGTGGGCCGCGTTTGCGATTTGGCCCACCACGCCCGTCATGCAGAGAAACAGGAACAGCAGTGAATACACCATCTGGTCGTAGGGCATGCCAACGCCGTGGTGCGGCGCTGTGCGGCCCTTCATCCACGCATAGCCCACCAGACCAAAGACCACGCCGGACATTCCGCCAAACCCTGGTCCCGCCCAGAACAGCTGAGCAAAATTGGAGACGACAGCCACAATCAGTACCAGCAGGCCGTAACGCCAGGTGCCACGGAGAAATTCGATCTGGCGTCCCAGCGTCCACATCCACTGCATGTTGAAGCCAATGTGCAGGATGCCGAAATGCAGGAAGATTGGGGTCACTGGCCGCCAGAACTCACGACTGGCCACGAGTCCCCAAAAATCCGCCGCAAGCGGGTCTTTAGTGCCGACGTACAACAGCTTGTCATTTTCAACGATAAAACCGAAGAGTGATTTCTGATCGTCATCCTGAAAGCCGAGGGGTGGCTGGATGAACATGGCGTCGAGCAGATCTGAGTCCTTGCGGTTGCACAGCGGCGCGAACAGGCCATGTTTCTGAAAACTGTCTCGCCAGTCTGTGCAGAGCAGGGCTGTGACGACACTTGCAAGGATCAGCAGGACTGTGAGTGGGAATGACCGATACCAGACAAAATGGAATCGCTGTTGCCAGACACGTTCGGAGCGGCGACGGGTCTGCGGATCTGTCAGGGCTGGTGCCGGACGGGCAGCCGGAGCCTGTTTAATTGCTGTGGCAATGGCGTCAGATTCCGGGTCAGCGAGAAATTCATGGAGCAGAGCAGCGGCGTCTGCACGCTGTTCATCACGATGAATCCATACCGTCCAGCTGCTGTCTTCCGCTTCCACCTGGCAACTGATGGATTTGGATTTGAGAAATAAAGCCAGCCGATCAGCGAGTCGCTGATCGGCCAGTTGATGGAGTTCGCGCATGGAGCAGGCCTGAAGGACGGAAAATGACCGGGAGTAAAGTCACGGGATTGTGGAGCCGGGAATTCTCCCGGAAGAATCCAAAATGTCCACTCTTTTCAACCACGATTCCCCCCGGTCAGATGTGCACGAAAAACAAACAGCACCGGTGACGCGGAATCGCCCGGATCTCCGGGCAAGACATCCACACTCGAACCCTCACTCTCTCCAGCCAGACGCTCCACGACAGAATACTCCGCCGTTCCTCCCGCGTGGCCACGGTAGACAATGGCTGTGAGCACTCCGCCCGGCCGCAGCAGCTGTACAGCAGCCGCAAGGGCACGGCGAGTCGTCTCCGGCTGCGTGACCACGCTCCTGTCGCTCCCGGGAAGATATCCGAGATTGAACATGATCACTCCATATCGCCCTGCACCGCCTGGAGCTTCCGTCAGCACGGACCTCAGCTGCTGCTCCAGCAATTCCGCATGATCGCCAACAATCAGCGTGATTGCTTCAGCAGCCAATCCGAGGCGTGCCTGCGTGGCAGCGATCGCCTGCGGCTGCAGATCGATGGCCGTCACAGCCGCGGGGCCGGCCACTGCCGCCAGAAACGCGGTATCGTGTCCATTTCCGGCCGTGGCATCCAAAACTCGATCACCCGGGCGAAAGGCGCGGCGAGCGATCGAGTGGGCCAGTTGCGTGAGCGATCGACGATGGTGTTGAGCGGGATTTGGTGGCGACAGTCGAATTTCGGGATTCACAGCGTCCTCCTGCAGTTTCAGCAGTTCGAGGGAAGCAGCAGGAGCTGTCAGTGAGCCCCATGAACCGAGGCCGTTGAGCATTCCCAGCTGCGGGTGCGCGGGGTGGATGCGGGTGAGGACCTGCCGTTGTCGCGTGCTCGCTCGGATGCCGCTGGTGTGCCCAGTGACTTCGGCCTGCAAATCAACATCGCCAATCGATGCCAGTCCCAGCAGCAGCTCCGCGCGACCCTCGGCCGTCACCAGCCCCTCTTCCAGTAACTCCCGGTCCCACGTGGCACCAATCAGGTAGTCCATTGTTTCCTGAGCACCTGGAACAGGTGCTGCCCAGACCTGTCCGACGAGGACATCCGCCGACAAAGCCCGATTGAGCCGCACCCGCAACAACTCACCCCGCACCGGCTGATCCGGCTGTCCCGGGAACCAGCAATTGTCGCGCCCACGGTGGCCCTCGCAGAAAAACAGCCGATCGGCCTCAAACGAAGTCCCGGCAATCCGAACGCCGTTACCCTGAACTTCGACCTGCGACGAATCGATCTGCAACTGAAAAAAACGATTGTGGGACAGGAGCTGTTCCTGAGTCAGCTTCATCAGCAGCGAGACGTTCAGCTGCGCTCCGGACACCTGCAGTGCCCCGAAGCGGCCAGCATCCGGCAGCAGCACGCATTCGGGTATCGAGTCCTGTAAGGCAGCAGCTGCGAGGCCGGAATGTTTCATCGATCGTCGCTGCTCCCAGTTCTCGCGCTCGATTGATGTCACAAATCTCCGTTCAATCTGCAGTCGGCGAAAAAGCGACTGGCCCGTTTCCCGTTCGATTCGCCGGTAGCAGTTTTCAGCCACATCGAATAGCCGTTGATAGTCGGGGCGTTGAACCAGCTTCTGCCCGCTCAGAGGCATCACGAGACCAGCAGCGACAGCGGAGGCTGTATTGGAAGCGCCCGCCTCCAGTACCCAGACTTCGTCGCCACGCCAGGTCGCGTGCCATGCGAGTACGGAGCCGGCGAGTCCCTGCCCGATAATCAGAGTGCGACCGGACATGAGGCTTAACCTGGTTCCCTGCCGAGGAATTCGTCACGGCTGAACAGGCCGTTGGAATCGGCATCAAATCGTCGAAAGCGCTGCTCGGCATCCGGCTTTGCCAGTCCTTTGGAGTATTCTTCAAGGGTGAGCTGACCGTCGCCGTTTGAGTCCCAGCGTTTCAGGGCGGCAGCACGGCTGGCTTTGGTGGCCGCGGCAGCAGACTTTCGGGGAGTTGGCTGCGAAGTTTCTCCGGTGGCGAGTCGTTCCCGCTGCGAATCGGGCGGCAGAGTTGCTGCCCAGTCCAGTGCAAGTTTCGTCAGTCGCCGGACGATGTCGGGTTCTGTGCGGCTGAGATCCTGCTGCTCGCCGTGATCTGCCGGAATGCGATAAAGTTCCACCCGCTGGCCGCGATAATCTGTGAACAGTTTCCAGTCGCCGTCGCGGACAGCCAGTGGCGGCGGCTGATAGCCGTCCGCTGGCCCCTGAACACTGAACAGCCATTCCCAGTGCAAAGGGCGGTTTCGGGGGTGCGATGCCCCGAGCCAGTTCTCGCTGATATCTTCGCCATCCAGTGCGATTCCTTCCGGAAGCGTTATACCGGCCAGTCGGCAGAGAGTGGGCAGCAGGTCCACGGCGGCAGCCACGCTGGTGTCATCAATGCGTCCTGCAGGGATGTGGCCCGGCCAGCGAATCAGGCCGAGCGTGCGAATGCCACCTTCGTACAGGCTGCGTTTGCGAGCCCTGAGCGGACCGGTGCTGCCGACACCCGCGTTGGACGCATTGGATACCCGGTCGTCCTCCGGGCCATTGTCGCTGGAATAGACAATGAGCGTCTGCTGGGTGAGGTCCAGCTCATCGATGGCAGCCAGCAGTCGCGCGACCTGGTTATCAAGGTCGGTCAGAGAAGCCAGCTGTACCTGCATTTGAGCCTTGAAAGAGCGGGTGCGGGCGTAGTAACGCTGCAGCCACGGACCAAAGGCCGGGTGAGCCGGATTCGGTTCAATCGACGCAAACGGAGCAATCTGTTCGGGGAGCGGCTTCAAAGGGGCGTGGGGCAGCAGTGTCCATGCATTGATGTAGAAGGGGCGATCCCGGTTGGCTTTCATGAAAGCGATCGTTTCGTCAACAATCAGCGCGGTCGAGCGAGCACGAAAATAGTCTTCTTTCGATTCATCTCCCAGTTGGGGACCGTTGCCATTCACACTTCGTGAAACGTCGAATCCGTAGGCTTCAGGAAGTGGAGCACCAGCGCCGCTGCCAAGATGCCATTTACCAAAATGAGCTGTGGCGTAACCGGCCTGCCTGAGCAGTCGCGGGAGGTTTGGCGTCGCTGGATCCAGCCAGTTGGGCATACCTCTGGCGGCGTTCTGTTCGGCTGTCGAAAAATGACCGTGGATCCTGTGTCGCGCAGGGCAGGTGCCGGTGAGGAACCCTGTTCGACTGGGCGAACAAACGCTTGCGGCCGTATAGAACTGCTGAATCCGCGTGCCCTCTGCCGCCAGTCGGTCCAGCCCCGGAGTTGTGAGCCAGGGATGCCCGGCGAACGCTGCATCACCCCAGCCCTGATCGTCGGTGAGCAAAAAAATCACATTGGGACGAGGATCCGACTTTCGATCATTCCCAGGGGTGTCGGCCAGAAGGCAGTGGGCGGTCAGAATCATTGCGAGGCAGCAGCGCCTCATTTGCCGGAAGTCCGATCGACTGAAGGGGAGCCGCAGAATGGTTCGGTGATCAGGTTTGCCTGGCACAACGATTTCCCGGGAATGTGGTTCGAGGTCTTGAGGAGCGTTCCGCAGGGTTGATGTTCGCAGTGGATGCGGCGAGTGTCAAACCTGAGGGAGGCCAATGAGAATCTGCGGGACGATCTGGCCCCGACACCATTCGCAAAATTGCCCACCGGGAGAACGGGTCTGTGAGCGTCAGACCGTTTGCAGTTTGCGCCCGAATTCACTACAAACCCACCTGAAACGGACTGCGAACATCGCGGTTCTTCTGATCCTCTTCCGAATGGATTCCCATGTCCAGTTTTGCGGTCCCTCCGCTGACTCCCGATTCCCCTCTGGCGCCAATTATCACTCTGCAGGCTCTCGGCCACATCGAGCTCGAGGTTGCCGTTTGCGAGTTGTCGGCCTCAGACGACAAAGTGCCTCTGGAAGCACTCGAAGTCATCCGCCGGGAACCCATGCTTGCCGCATTACTCATCGGCCAGCAGATCGAAGAGCAGTTGTATGGCTACTACCATTTAGAGATTCCCGCACCGCGCGGCATCAACAACTCTTTGATCGTCCTTGCAAGCCTGCATCAGCCCTCGTCGGCAGCTGAAATTCTGAGAATGTTGGAAAGCGATTACGGGCAAACTCTGTTGGACAGCAGTCGTGAATTGATTCCGAAAACGCTCGGAGAAACGATTTCCGGCCTCACTGACTGGGCACGTCTGCTCACAGCATTCAAGCAACCTAACGGTTTTGGCTGGGCGCCCGTTACGGTACTGATCGAGTCACTCCCGTACCTTGTTTACAGGACATCCAGCGATCCCAGCACGGCTGCTCAGAAACTGATCAGATTTTTCGACAGTACTTCAGGCGAATTAGCCACCATTGCAGCCCTCCCCACGGTGCTCACACTCCTGACGCTCGTTGTTCCGGAAACGTTACCAGATACGCTGCGAATCAACCAGTTGATCAGTGAAACGAAACGCATATCCGAAGAAAAGGTCAAGGCCATCTTCGCAGATCCTGAAGGTTCCCTGAAAATTATCCGAGCGGAGATAGAAGACGAAAGGCTGTCAGATGCTGTCAGATGCTTTCACTACGGCCCTGTGTTTCCACCGCACGACGAAATTCCAGAGACCATCGCAGATGCGATCGAACTGCTGGAGAAAAGCGCATCTGTTGCGTCCTGTGTGATCGCTGCCAATCGACGTCTGAAAATGGAGCCTGAAAAGGCGATTCCCGCACTGCTTGACTATGTCAAGTCAAAGCTGGCCACAGAACCAGTGGATGACGATGATGAGTGGGACGTTCCGTCCGAGGTTGATTTCGGATCATCGTATGCTGTGCTGATGCTGCAGGAACTCCGCTGCACGGAAATCCTCCCGCTTCTGCTCCCGGCATTCGAGGTCAATAATAACGACTGCCTGCCAGGGTTCGAGGAAGTTATCGATCCAATTCTTTTGGGGCTGGTGGGGCAAACCGCCCCCTCACCCGAATTTGTGCTGCAATGGATTCGTCGAAAGACACTTCTTCCTGACTTCGCCAGCTCGCTGGCGCAGGGGTTGTCATCGATGGTCATCGAAGGCCGCGCTGATCGACTTCACATCATCTCGATGCTCCGAGAACTTTACTTCGAATTGATCGCCAGCGACGATGCTGAATTTGCAGAATACATCGCGGATTATGCCAGCCTCGGACTGCTGACTCTGGGAGACATCGACTTTGTCGAAGCTGCTCTTAAGACGGTAGATCTGAACGGCGATTCGCTGACTTTTATTAAGCGGCTGGTGGGTGAATCCGACGATCTTCCGGTTGCCATATCAAAGGCTTCCGGAATCGTCACTCGCAGCTGGTTCCTTAAAGAGCGACTCATTTCCGCAAACCTCGCATTTTATGACTGCCTGGATGCGTTCTCGCAGCAAGACGATGATATGGACAGCGGGGAAGCTGATGACGATGACGATGACGATGACGATGCGGACTTTTGGGACGATGATGAAGAAGGGTCCGATCCAGACTCCGACTTTCAGTCCATCTTCGGCAGCGAACTTTCTCTCCCATGGCTGGACACAAGTCCGTCGGACGATCTGGATTTCAACGACGCCCCGCCGGAGAAGACTGGTACATTTCGAAACACGCAAAAGATCGGTCGTAACGAGCCGTGCCCGTGTGGAAGCGGTCGCAAGTACAAGAAATGCTGCGGAAACTCTTAGCTAATGTCACCACTCCCCCCCACCCCGCTGCTGACCCGCACGAGCCTCGGACCACTCGAACTTGAGTTCGCATTACGGCAACTGCGTGCTGCCGATGATCAGGTGCCGATTGATGCGATCAGGAGTCTCCAGCAGCATCCCGAAGTATCCAGCCGATTGCTGCTGGAAAGTCTCTCTGACCAGGCTCGCGATTATCAACACCTTGAGTTCTCGCCACCCCGGGGCTTCGGCAATGTTCTGCTGGTACTGGCGACCCTGAAGTATCCGTCTGCAGAAGCGCGTGTGCTGAAACAACTGGAGGACAGCGCCACCGAGGCGGTTTGCCGAATTTTTTGTCCAACGATGGTCGCTGCAGTGCTCGCTGAATTGATTCCGGACCTCGAAGCCTGGGATAAACTGCTGATCGCCTGCGAGCAACTGCGCGGCAAAATGTTGTTGCTCTCTGCTCTGCCCGTAATTGCGTGCAGGCCACCGCAACGCCAGCGGGAGGCGGCGGCTCGTTTGGCGCGGTTCTCCAGTGATCAGCCCGAGCATCTGCTGTCGCTCTGTGGCGAAGAAATCCGGACCGCATTCCTGCGACTTGCACAGTTGGAACACCGATCTGAAATTGAACGAATCAACCGCCTGTGCCCCAAACGGAACAGGTTCTCAAAAAAAGAGCTTAAGGAATACTTTGCAGAAATTGACACTGTCCGAGAAGCGTACTCGCGCGCAGTCAACGAGCATCTGCCGCTGGATGCTGTCGAGCACTTTCAGTCAGAAAGTCTGCGCGACAGTGAAAATGAAGAGGAGCTTCCCAAGTCCATCGATGAGGCCGTTCACAACGTCAGATTACATGGCTCCAGCATCGAAATTGTGATCGCAGCGATTCGTCTGTTTCACCAGCAGCCGCAGGAGGCCATTCGAGAGCTGCTGGAGTTTCTTGACAAGGTTCTGGCCCGCGCTCCGCACCGCGACTTCGACAACGAGGATGAGAATGACGATGACTTTGATTCCGGCTTCGACGATCTCGATTTTAACGACTTTGGTCCACCCACGGCTGTTCTGATTCTGGCGGAACTGGGATGCACCGAAATCCTGCAGCGGCTGCTGCCAGCATTCAAAAAACATCGCGGAAATTGTTTACCTCGATTTTCCCAGGTGATACTGCCAAATCTGGAGTCCATCGCGGCGCTGACAGCGACATCCCCCGAGTTCCTTGCAGAATGGATTCGCCCGCTGAGCGTCTTCCCCGATGCAGCGACGCGACTCACAACCGCCCTCGGACTGATGGTCATTGAAAACCGCGTCGAACGCGAAGTCAGCGTGAAGCTGCTGAAGGAACTTCTGGAGGATATGCTGCAGTCGGTTGATCGTCAGGGAAAACGTCAAAGCGAGACATCTTTACTGATCGCCGATACCGCGGCCGCAACACTGCTGGTACTCCTCGGCGATGCAGACACCTTGACTCGATTTTCTCAGGATCAGAAACTTGACATCAGCAGCCTTCCCGCAACCGCCGCGATTGTGGCCTACTGCCAAAATTCGCCCACTCTCCTGCATGTGCTCGTCGAGCGAGCCGCAGCGATTTGGTTTCTGGAAACGCGGTTTATCACGGTGTCAGAAGTTGTATCTGAACTCATGATGAGACATTTCAACGCCTCAAGGAGCAGTGAAAGTCTGCGGGACGATGACGATGACGATGACGATGACGATGACGATGATTTCGACTTGTCCACCGATGATTTCGAGTAGCGGCACCACGACGTCCTGAATTCGACTTTAAATCCAGTATCACATGTCATCAACCAACGCCCAGTGTCGGATGAGCTGACAACCGATGCACCCACTGATTCCGCTGCCTTAATTGCTCAGAAACTGCCGCATGCTGCTGGGATATTTCAGGAACAGCGGTCGCAAGTGCGAAAAATGCGGCGGCCACTCACACTGTTTTTTTCATCTTCCACAGGCTCGTTCACTCTCACCATAGAAAAGGTCGTTTGCCATGCGTATTGCGGGCGTACAGACTGATGTGATTTTCAAAGATACCGCTGCCAACCTTTCGAAGCTCGATGCCATCGTCAGGTCCGAAGCCGCCAGCGGAACTGATTTGATAATTTTTCCAGAGTGTTTCGCGTCCGGTTACTGCTTTGATTCGCTTGAAGAAGCTCTTCCGTTTGGCGAAAGCATTCCCGGACCGGCCACTGACCGCGTGGCTGCACTCTGTCATGAACTGGGTACACACGTCATATTCGGACTGCTCGAACGTGACGGCGGGAGGCTTTACAACACCGCAGCGCTCGTTGGCCCTGAAGGACTGATTGGCAGCTATCGCAAAGTGCATCTGCCGTGGCTGGGAGTGGATCGGTTTACGACAGCTGGTGATCGTCCTTTCGAAGTCTTCACGGCAGCTGGCGTGCGGATTGGGATGCTCATCTGTTACGATGGTGGTTTTCCCGAGGCCTCTCGAGTTCTGGCACTGGCCGGTGCCGACCTGATCTGTCTGCCCACCAACTGGCCCCCCGGCGGCGCATTCATGGCCGATTATTCCATCAACGCCCGTGCCATGGAAAACGGCATTTTCTTCGCTGCGGTCAATCGAGTGGGAACGGAAAACGGCTTTTCATTCATTGGAAAAAGCCGCATTTGTCACCCCACCGGAGCCACTCTCAGCAGTCTCGACCACGCCGAAGTGAGCATTCTCAGAGCAGACATCGATCCCGCAGTGGCTCGAAATAAACGGGTGGTCCGAGTTCCAGGAAAGCACGTCATCGATCGGATGGCCGACCGTCGCCCTGCCTTCTACTCCGCTGTCGTCCAGGCACACGACCTGAAACGCCCAGGTCGCGATGTGCCACTCCCGCAAAGCTGATACTTCAAACTTCCCGGAGTCCAATTGCCACCCGGGTCTTGCCAGGCAGCAAGCGACCACTGTATGCTGCCGATGGATCCTGCCAATTCTTTTGCGGCAACCCGGGAATTCCCCCGATGATGAAGTTTCACCCGCTCTGTTCGCTCTTTCTGGTGTGTTTAATCCTCGCGTGCCCCCCCGTGCGTGCTCAGGAATCAGCAGCCGAAAAAACGTTTTTTTTTGAATCCAGAATCCGCCCGCTGCTCGTTGAAAACTGCTACGAATGTCACTCACAGCAATCCAGCACCATCAAAGGCGGACTCAGTCTCGACACGCGTCAGGCGGTGGCCGCAGGTGGTGACTCCGGCAAAGTTGTCATTCCCGGAAAGCCCGAAGAAAGCCTGTTGCTTCAGTCTGTGCGTTACAACAATACCGACCTGCAGATGCCACCAAAGGGCCGACTGACAGATGCTCAGATTGCCGACCTGGAACGCTGGATTCAAATGGGAGCCCCAGATCCGCGCGAAGGCACGGCAGTGCCCCGCACGAATGCGTGGGATCGCCAGCGCGGTCGCAGTCACTGGGCCTTCCAGCACATTCACGCCCCGCCCGTACCTGCCGTAAAAAACACCGAATGGCCCCGCTCTGATCTTGATCGACTGCTCCTCGCTGAACTCGAAACCGCCAATCTCAGCCCCGCGCCGGATGCTGGCCGCGAAACACTGTTGCGACGCGTCACGCTGGACCTGACAGGACTCCCGCCAACACCTGCCGAGCAGTCCGAATTCCTCAGCGACAGCCGCAGCGATGATGAAGCGCTGGCTCACGTGGTTGACCGTCTGCTCACATCACCAGCCTTTGGCGAACGCTGGGGCCGCCACTGGCTGGATGTCGTTCGTTACGCCGATTCCGTTGGTAAGACCCGCAACATTCCCTTTCCCTACGCCTGGCGATACCGCAACTACGTGATCGACGCGTTCAACACCGACAAGCGTTTCGATCACTTTATTGAAGAACAAATCGCCGGAGATCTGCTCCCCGCCCGTTCCGCCCGCGATCGCGCCGAACAACTTGTCGCCACAGGCTTCCTCGCCCTCGGCTCCATGGATCTCAACGAACGCGATACCGAACAGTTTAAGCTCGATCAGATTGACGATCAGATGGACGCCATCGGCCGCGGCATGCTCGGACTGACACTCAGCTGTGCACGCTGCCACGACCACAAATTCGATCCCATTTCTCAGGAAGACTATTACGCCCTCGCCGGTGTCCTTGCCAGCACTCAAACGCTCACCGGACAGCTCAACCGCCAGGGAGGCGGCCAGACCTACTTTCATCCCGAGCGACTGCTTGATCTGAAGGCGGCGGCAAAGCTGCCCCCGCCATCCGCCTCCGATTCCGCACCCTCCGCCGCGCGGCTTAACCAGCTCCGACAACAGCTCAATACTCTCGTCCGTGAAAGCAAGTCTGCCAGTCTGCCGGCTCCCCGACAGAAGGTCGTCCGTAACCAGATCGCGGCCCTGCGTCGAGAACTTACCGCTGCAACCCCAAAGGTTCCCACCGGCACACCAGCACCGACCGCCAACAGGAAAACTCAAACCAAACAGCAGCGGCTGGAACAGGTCCCGTTCGATCCCGAAGCGGAGCTCGCCATGGCTGCCGCTGAGGCCGCCCCCCGAAATCTTGAATTGCGACTTCGCGGAGAGCCGGATCTCAAAGGCGACATCGTTCCCCGCTCCATCCCCGTAGCACTTCGCACCGCCGGTAACCCACGAATGCCGGAAAACGGCAGCGGTCGTCTGGAACTGGCCCAGTGGCTGACGTCCTCCCGCAACCCACTCACAGCACGCGTGATGGTTAACCGCGTCTGGAGTCATCTTTTTGGCCGTGGTCTGGTCGAGTCTGTGGACAACTTCGGACTTTCCGGATCCATCCCCGAACATCCCGAAGTCCTCGATCACCTTGCTGCAGGCTTTATGAAGGACGACTGGTCCGTCAAACAGCTCATTCGCCGCATCGTACTCAGTCGCATCTACCGTCTGCGGACAGAACATTCCGCTGAAGAACATCGCCGCGATGAGGGAAATCTGTACTTCGGCCGAGCCAACCTTCGCCGGCTGGAAGCCGAAACCATCCGCGACAGTCTGCTTGCACTTTCCGGTCAGCTTGACACGGGGCGTCCCGAAGGCGCGCCATTCGATCCGACCTTCACGGGTGACCTCGCACGTGGTGGGCGTGGCAGCAGCGAAGTTGAAAAAGCGTTCGCTCGTCCGATTCGCAGTGTCTACCTGCCCGTATTCCGTTCTGAACTTCCACAAATGTTCTCCGTTTTTGACTTCGCCGAGCCGGATCAGGTGAATGGGCTTCGCGATATCACCACCGTGCCCCCGCAGGCACTCTTTATGCTCAACAATCCGTTCGTGATCGATGCTGCCGACCGCATCGCGTCACAGCTGCTCGAACGCACCCCAGCCGACCAGACAGCGCTCGTGCGACAGGTCTGGCGACGCGTTTACTGCCGTGCGCCCTCCCCTGCCGAATCTTCTGTCGCAGTTGGCTTCCTGAAGAACAACACCAACGAGCCCCGCAAACAGCTGGCTGCTCTCATTCAGTCCGCGTTCGCTTCCGCCGAATTCCGCTATCGCCCCTGATCATCGGACTCCTCTGTCATGACATCAGCCATTCCCGCCGGATTGCAGACTTCGCAACGCCGCACTCTGCTGCAGTCAGTCGCTGCCGGTTTCGGCTGGCTTGCCTTTCAAACGCTCGCCGCAAAAACTGCAGCCGCAGGCGACGACGCAGTTGCTGACAAGTCGCCGCTGGCCCCCCGCCCACCCCATTTTCCCGCTCGAGCCAAACGTGTGATCTTCCTGTTCATGCAGGGAGCACCCAGCCATCTCGAAACGTTCGACTGGAAGCCAGAACTCAAAGCACGTAACGGTAAAACCGCTGGCGGCCCCGCCAGCCGCGGAAAATTGCTCGCCCCTCAATTCGACTTCCAGCCCCGCGGCAAAAGTGGCCTGCCGATCAGCGCCCTCTTTCCGCAACTCAGCCAGCATGCTGATGACCTGTGCCTGCTCAACGGTCTGCACACTTCCAATGCGGCTCATCCCCAGGCCACCATCGCCCTGCACACCGGCAGCGTGAATTTTGTGCGACCATCTCTCGGTGCCTGGGTGACCTATGGACTTGGCACCACCAACCAGAACCTCCCCGGATTTGTGACACTCAATCCATCCGGCCCCGGCGGTGCTCAAAACTACGGATCATCCTTCCTCCCAGCATCCTTCCAGGGAACTCGTGTTCAGCCGGAAGCAGGTGGTATCGCCGACATCCGTACGCCGCATCAGACTTCCACGTCCCAGCGATCGCAGATTAATCTGATCCAGGAACTCAACCAAAATCTGCTCAGCAAACACCCCGGCAACGCGGAACTTGAAGGCGTAATCCAGTCTTATGAACTGGCTTTTCGTATGCAGTCCTCTGTCCCGGAAGTGCTGGATCTGCGCACCGAATCCGCAGAAACTCAGGCTCGGTATGGCATCGACAAAAAGGAGTCGGCAGCGTTCGGTCGCCAATGCCTGATGGCCCGCAGACTGGCCGAAGCCGGAGTCCGTTTCATTCAGATTACCCGCGGCGGCTGGGATCAGCATCGTGACCTGCGTGAGTCGCTGCAGCGAAACTGCTCCGCCATCGATCAGCCCATCGCGGGACTACTCGCAGATCTCAAAGACCGCGACCTCCTCAGAGATACGCTCGTGATCTGGGGCGGAGAATTCGGACGCAGTCCGCAGGAACAGGCCAGTGGTGGCGATGGACGGAGACACAACAACCTTGGTTTTTCAATGTGGATGGCGGGAGGCGGCGTTCGCGGCGGACTTCGATACGGTGCCACCGACGAGCTGGGTGAGAAGGCAGTTGAAAATCGGATGAGCACCCACGACCTGCACGCGACCATCCTGCATCTGCTGGGGCTTGATCACACTCGACTCACCTTCCGCTATTCCGGCCGTGATTTTCGGCTGACCGACGTCTATGGTGAAGTCGCCAACGGCATCCTCAGCTGATTGCAGCCAGCATTTGCCACCAACCCCACACCTTCTTCACTCAGACTCTTCGGCCAGGATTGCTCGTTCCATGGATTTCGGACTGAAGGGCAAAGTTGCGATCGTCACCGGCGGCTCCAAAGGAATCGGCCTCGGAATTGTCTGCCAGTTGCTGAAAGAAGGCGCCTGCGTGGTGAACGTTGGCAGGAGTGCGGCCGACGCAGCTGATCTTCCTGACGCAGCCGTATCCAACTATCGCTTTTTTCAGGGGGATCTTGTGGATCTGTCGGTTTGCCAGCAGTCCGTAGAGCACACGCTGCAGATTTTCGGCAGGCTCGACATCCTCGTAAACAATGCCGGTGTCAATGACGGCGCCGGACTCGATGCCGGACCGGACGCCTTCCTGCAGTCACTCCAGCGGAACCTGCTGCACTACTACGCCATGGCCCACCATGCCAGTCCACATCTGAAACGATCCCAGGGCTGCATCATCAATATCGGCTCCAAAGTTTGCGAAACCGGACAGGGGGGCACCTCCGGCTATGCGGCATCCAAGGGCGCAATCAACGGTCTGACGCGCGAATGGGCTGTGGAACTGGCACCAGCGGGCGTTCGCGTCAACGCTGTCCTTCCAGCAGAAACCTGGACTCCGCTCTACGAACGTTGTCTGGCCGCGATGCCCGATCCCGCTGCCGCTCGCGCCGCCATTGAAACCCTGATCCCACTTGGTCGACGATTCACAACAATCGATGAACTGGCGGCCATGGTCGTGTTTCTGGCATCCACGCTCTCCAGTCATACCACCGGTCAGATCATCTTTGTCGATGGCGGATATACGCATCTTGATCGCAAATGCACGGCCATTGGTCAAATCAACGACTTTGGCGCCGCGGCGATTCACTAGTCAGCTCGTCCAGTGGTGGCCTGCCCGCTTCGTTGTTACGGTCATTCAGCGGTGACCATTTGCACCTGGGACAGCCGTGATTTCTTCACCTCTCAGCACGGCCAGTCTTTGCATGGCGGCCTGTAGAATTCCGGCGGCCACAGGAGCGGCTACGGTGCCACCGTAATGAGTGCCGGGAGCTGTAGGTTCATCGACCATCACCAGCACCAGAGCTTCAGGATGTTCGGCAGGAGCCCCGCAGACGAACGACACGACCCACGCCCGATCAGAATAGGTACCCGTTACTGGATCCAGTTTCTGGGCTGTTCCGGTCTTGCCGAAAATCGACAATCCCTGAATCCGGGCTGCCTTCCCGGTGCCTCGCAGTACCACATCGCGAAGTGGTTCGCGCACCAGCCATTCAGCGTGCTCTGCATTCAGCAGCGGTGTTTGAACACTCGACCCCGGAAGCACAATATCGCCATCGACAACTCCGCTCGTCTCGTCAATACTGCGACATATCAATGTGGGCCGAATCAGCCGACCGCCATTGGCCAGTACGGCGTGTGCTGTGATCAGCTGCAGCGGTGTGCAGGCAAGTTCCTGTCCCATCGGCACAGAGCCCAGTGAGTACACATTCCAGCGATCGAGTGGCTGCAGCAACCCCGGCAGTTCCCCGGGCAGTTCGATTCCGGTGCGGGACCCAAATCCAAAACTGACGGCTGCCTGATACAGCCCGTGCAGTCCTAAACGCTCACCGATTTTCGCCATTCCGATATTACTGGACTTCACCAATACATCGGCAGTGCTGAGCATTCCGTATGGGTGATGATCGTGCAGCAGACGCGGTCCCATCCGGTACAAGCCATAGCTGCAGTCAATCATCTCATCGCGCTGCAACAGCCCCTGCTGCAGCGCTGCGGCGACAATCACGGGCTTAAACGTCGAACCCGGTTCAAAAACAGCAGACACCGCAAGATTCTTCCATGCCTCTTCAGGAACATTCTTCAGATTCAGCGGATCAAAAGCCGGTCGGGAGGCCATCGCCAGAACCTCACCCGTCGCCGGATCCATCACGATAGCGCAGGCTCCACGTGGCCGCCATTTCTCCATCAGCACATCCAGATGTCGTTCCGTGTCCTGCTGCAGGGGCAGATCAATCGAACAAACGACCGAGCGTCCGGCCACTGGCGGCTTCGACAGGTCGGTGTCAACTTCGAGGATCATGCCCCGTGCATCGCGCATCATCACACGTTCACCGGGTGTGCCCCGCAGATATTTTTCAAGTCCTTCTTCCAGACCTCCCCGACCCTGATTATCGATGTCCCGCAGTCCCAGCACATGCGCGGCTGCAGGGCTCTGCAAATTCTGTCGCAAGTACTCGCGTCGCAAGCCCCAGGAGCCCTTTTTCAGCGGCAGCTTCCGCAACTGCTCAGACTGCTCGTCCTGAATTCGTCTCTGCACCCATAGAAACTGTCGCTCGCGATACTCCACCAGCCGCCCGTACAGTTCATCAGCGTTCAGGTTGAGCACTCCGGCAACGTGCCACGCCCATGTCAGCGGATCATCAATTTCCGCCGGCACCGCGTACAAACTGTCCACTTCCTGCGTTGTTGCCAGTACCGTGCCGTTGCGGTCCAGAATATCACCGGGCCGCGCAGAAATCTGCTCCCGAAAAACACTTTGCCGCTGCACCCGCTCTGCCAGCTCATGCCGCTGCGTCCCCTGCAGCTGAATCAGCCGAGCCATCAGCAGCAGCCACCCAGACAGAATCACACCAGCAGAAATACCGGCCCGCCACGAACGCTCCGATCGCTGCCCTGCAGCTGTCGCCGGACTCATTGCCCGTGCTCCGCAGATGGAACGCTGCCCATCACCGTTCCATCGCCTGCGCTCCCAACGCCAGAGATCCTGTCCACGCTGGATCGCTGCCCGGTCAGCCGCGCGACATCCAGCCTCCGACGCACAATCAATTCCCTGAGCACGTCCGCCTGATAATGCTGCAGGCTCACCTCTCGCTGCAGACCGCGCGTGAGCTTCTCAAGCCATGTGCCGGCAATCGACACCGCCATGGCCAGCAGCAATCCCGCTGTGAAGCGAAAATACACAACCGGCTCCCGTGTGAACGCATCGCGGGACCAAAAGAAACTTTCAGCCCCGCTCACCGTCCAGCATCGGATGAAACACCCTTAGGGCACCAGCTGAACCTCTGTCGCGTCTTCGGGAAGCGCTAAAACAAGCCCGGGCTTGAGTGTATTCGGATCAGCCAGTACGGATCGATTCAATTCATAAATCTCAACCCAACGGGATGATCGCCCCAGAAATCGTTCAGAAATCTCTGAGAGCGTCTCACGAGCTCCCACCCGATACGCCGGTGCGCCATCCTCCAGCAGCAGAAATCCCGACGGCGCTTCGACTTTTGGCTGCCGATCCAGAAACAGCTGCGGATAACGCTCCTCCAGCAGCTTTGCCTCCGGTGTCAGCACAATCATCCCCGGACGCATCGAATTGGGATTGGCAATGCGATGCTGATTAAACACAGCCAACGCCGAGAAATAGCGGGTCGTTCCATACACTCGCCTGGAAATTTTTGAGTAATTCTCGCCGTTCTGGACAATGACGGATTTGTGTTTTTCTCCGTCATCAACGCCCGCCTGCACTGCTGCATTCTGGGAATTGAAGGCCGCCAGACTGAATCGCCCGTCCCGATCCGCACCGGCCGAACCCGCTGCTCCAGCCCGATTGCTGCCCGTACCACCCGCAGACGGACGCGTCACGGCTCGAAATGCCGGCGTCGATGCGGCTTCCCCACCCGAAGAGATCCGCCCCGGCGAGACGCGCCCCGGATTGAATTCAGAGCCGAAGGGAGAAGCCTCCTGGGGATCGGCCATTGCCAGTAACTGTGGCTCATCACTCGGCTGCACCGGCTGATTCGCCTGCTCAGCTGCCGCGCCCACCACAGGCTGCTCAATTGCCGCAATTGACTCGGTGTCCCCGGGCTGAACGCTGGACGCAGGTGGCTCGCTCAATTCCGGCGTCAATGTCAGCGCCGGCTCCTCGGCGGTCATTGAGGGTTGCGATTCCGTGGCATCAGCAGGGGCTGGAAACGGGAGTTCTGCGGATTCGGCCGCCACGGTGGTGTCTGGGACGAACGAGAAGTCTGGCGGCTCAGCGGCTTCGGGAATTGCAGCCGATTCAGAACGACCGACGCCCGCAGGGACCACGGCAGGCTGCTCCTGTGGCACGGCCATTTCCAGCGGTGCTGCAGGAAATTCAAGGCCGCCCTCGAATGCTTCCGGGGTGACCGCGGCGAGATTGTTGTTCTCGCCCGGCAATTCCTCTGGCATTACTTCCGGCTGTGAAAGACCCTCAAGGCCCGCAGGAGGTGTATCAAACCCGGAATCCGGGGTGTTCAAAGCCAGCAGTTCCGAGCTCTCGGACACAGGCTCGGAATACGCAAATGGAGGTGTCGCTGCCGCTTTGGATTCGATAGCGGGGGCCGTTGCTGGTTCAGCGGCCGATTCAGCGAACGGGGACTGTTCCATGGAACCGACTTCTGCCAACGGATCTGCCATGGAAGATTCCGATGTCGCGACCAGCTCGGCAGGCGAGGAATCGGTTGCGGCGGCAGCCACCGGCTGCTCGGTGGCAGGCTGGTCCGTATTGTCGGATTGTGAAGGAATGGCGGCCTGAGTGAGCTGCTGCCCATGCCGTTCCACCTTCTGGTACACAAGGAATCCGAGCGCGAACACAAGAAGGATCACCACGAAAATTCCCAGCCATGTTTCGTGGCGGATACTCCGCGAAGGGAGCGCAGCGGGTTTCACAGAGCGGGCTGCCACCTCGCTGCCCGCAGCTTCGCCGGACGGCTCCGCGGATTGATGCGAATCTCGGCCGGCATCGCCTCGACGGGAGTCTTTGTCAGAAGTTGCCATCCGTGGGTTCCTTTCAAAGCGTGTTTAACGATGCGATCTTCCAGGGAATGGAAGGAAATGATGACGACGATGCCACCGGGAAGCAGAATTCGCGGAAGCACATTCGTCAGCATGGATTCAACGTGCTGCAGTTCCTGATTCACAGCTATCCGCATCGCCTGAAAGATTCGAGCTGCTGCACTCCGCCCCGAATCCGACCGCAGCGGTCCGCAAACATCAGCAACACAGTCAAGCAGATCGGCCGCCGTCTCCAGTGACCTGCCGGTCCGACGACGGTACAGAACAGCAGCCGCAATCTTCGAGGCTGCGGCTTCTTCACCCCAGGTCCTGAATATGCGTTCCAGCTCCTCAGCAGACGATTCCTGCAAAAGTTCCGCTGCAGGTCGCCCCGTTGCCGGGTTGAATCGCATGTCCAGCGGCCCGCCGGCATCAAACCCAAAACCGCGTTCGCCGTCTGCCAGCTGATCTGAAGAAAGCCCCAGGTCCAACAGCACCCGATCAACTCCGGGAAGCTGAAGTTCCTGCAGAATTTGTTGAGCATCTGCGTAGCTGGAATTCACAAGTGTCACACGAGGATCATCCAGCCTTGCCGCCGCGTGCCGCAGCATCAAAGGATCACGATCAATCCCAATCAGTCGCCCTTCAGGCCCCAGCCGCTGAAGAATCTGCAGGCTGTGCCCGCCAGCACCCACCGTTCCGTCAAGCACGGTGTGCTGCGGGGCTGTCTGCAGCCAGTGCAGAACTTCCCGAGGCATCACCGGAATGTGCACAGGAGGTGTGGATACAGGCATGAGTCTGGGCGATCGAGACAGGAAAGACGTGATGCGCGGAACTTGAGAAGATCTTTGGGCCGCGGCACATTTTCAGGAGTGCGTGACAGGACTTTCGGCAGAGTTTACAGAAAAAAGGCGAAGCATGAAAAGATCAGATTGCCGCCACGCTCGCTGGTTCCAGCCGCATGGCGGCAGCCTGCGGGCAAAGAACCCCGCCAACGCCCCACCAACGTGCGGCTGACCTCACGGTGCATGGCACCTGCAGCGAAAATCAGGGGTGCGGGGGATGTCAATCCGCCGGTAACGGTGCGTGCCAACGCGGCCAGAACTGCATCTGGAATGCACCAAAGCCTCACCGGCCGATTGACATCGACCACACGCCACACTGCGTTTTTGTGACTCGATCCACCCGCGGCATGTCAACTGGCAGGCAGCACTGAAAACATCCCAATTTGCCCGGCTTCAAATTTTTTTTCAGCATCCCAGGGCGAAGCTCCTGCTGAGCCGCATCCCTGCCGCGAGCGCGGTTGTGGGACGTGTTCCGGGGGTCACCGGATTTCGCGCCTGACGCCGATTTTCGCTGCAGGTGCCATGCACCTTGACGTCGCGTTATCTGGATCTGGTACCTTGCGGAATCCCAACACTCGCACGGGTGTCAGCTGCCGGCTGCCACCCCGTACAGTAATTGATCAGCCATTGGAAAACTCGCCTGCCTGCTCCAGACGCTGCACCAGCCACGCTGCTGTTTTGCTGCTGGCTCCTGGCATTGCCGCGCGATCGGCGAGCTGACTGACTTGCCCGGCAGTCGCTGCCAGCTGCTGTGGCTGTGTGAGCCACGTCCGCAGCAGATCCGTGATTCGCTGTATATCCTGCTTCGGGTCACCGTTGGAAATAAACTCTGGAAACAATTCGGCATCGGCCATCAGATTCGGCAGCGTGATGAACCGGCAGAGCATCAGAAACCGCGCGAAGAATCGGCCAATCGTGGGAACGCGGTAGAGGACGATTCCCGGTTTTCGCCGCGCCAGCAGTTCCAGACTGATGGAACCGCTCACCATCAGGCAGCAATCCGCAGCCGCAATGACCTCGGATGTGGCGTCCACAAAGTACTGCAACTGCACGTCAGACGCCAACTCCTGCTGCAGCTGTTCACATCGCTGCCGCTGCTTTTCACGATAACTTCCCACAACCCAGCGGACCTCAGGAACCGCCACTGAAACCCGCCGGATGACCTCCAGCATCACCGGCCAGTTCTTCTCGATCTCATGCCCGCGGGAACCCGGCAGGAGAGCGACCACGGGGCCGGTTGCCGATTGACGAATGTCCTCCAGCACGGCCGGCCGCAGCACACGTTCAGCCACCTGATCAAAAAACGGATGTCCCACCCACGTACAGGCCACGCCACGGGATCGATACCAGTCGTACTCAAATGGCAGGGCACAAAGCACATGATCAACCCAGCGACGCACCTTGCGGATCCGCCAGGGAGCCCACCCCCAGAGTTGTGGTGGCAGGTAATAGAACACCGGAATCCCCCGGCGTCTGGCTGCCCGGGCGATCCACCAGTTGAAGCCTGGAAAGTCGATCAGCACCACGGCGTCCGGAGTGTGAGTATCAAAATGCCGCTCCGCGTCCGCCACGAGATTGTAAAAGCGACGAATCAGCGGGAGCACCCGCAGGAAGCCCATCACCGCCAGCTCGGTCAGCTCGAACAGCAGACGACACCCCGACTCACGCATCGCCGGTCCACCGAAACCCTCGAACTCGAGTTCTGGACGGAGCGATCGCAGCTGGGAAATCAGACGCGATCCGTGCTGGTCCCCACTGGGCTCACCCGCTGAAAAGAAAATCCTCATCGTTGTTCCGTCAGCAAAATCCGTCCACCATGGCTTACACGCCAGTCTGATTTTGACAGGAAACCCCGATTCGGTCCAGACTAACGACTGTACGGGGCAGACGGAACTCAGAGTCTGGTCTGTTGAGAGATACTGAAAAACGGAGGAAGATCCTGGGTGAGCTGCCTGTCGCTGATCAGGTGCAACACCGGAGTGCCCTTAATGACAAAACTCTCGATGGTCTGCTCACTCTCCGGAGTCAGCTCCTCAACCATGAAATCGTCAAAATTTCCATCCTGACGATTCAACTCTGAAGAGCATTTCTGCCGGGCTTTAAACCGTTTCAGAGAGGGCGAAGCTGGGATGGTGAAACGGTGTGAAGCTGGGGAAATTGTGATGTTTTCAGTTCTGCTTGCCAGTTGACATGCCGCGCCTGGATTGAGTCACAAAAACGCAGTGCGGCGTGCGGTCGATGTCAATCGGCCGGTAACGTCCCCGGTGCGATACTTCTGCGGTTCTGGCCGAGTTTACACGTACCGCTACCGGGGGATTAACATCCCCCGCACGCCTTGTCACGGTGGAGCGGATCCAAAGAACGAAATCAGGCGTCCTTAACACCGTTTCACCATCCCAGCTTCGCCCGCCCGCGGGCTCCTGCGGCAGAACGTCAAGGCAAGTGGGCGCGAGGCCAAGGTGCATGGCTCCGGCACGCCCCGCACCTCATTTCCCTGATGTCTGCGACTGCGGGGACTGTCCCCGGCAACGGCCCACCTGTTGCGGTTTCTGGGGACTCTTCCGATTGTGACGATTCTACCGCCCAGCCAGCGGCCGCCGGTGCAGACCCGCCGCCGTGCCCGCGGGGACTGTCCCCGCGGCCGCACTGAATGATGCGGATGCCAATAAATTCTCTGGGATTTTCAGTCGAGGTGCCATGCACCTAAGAGCCGATGCACCTAAGAGCCGAAACGAGCCCTGTATGCCGTCCACCGCCCCACCTTATTTCCCCGGTGTCTGCGACTGCGGGGACTGTCCCCGGCAACGGCCCACCTGTTGCGGTTTCTGGGGACTCTTCCGATTGTGACGATTTTACCGCCCAGCCAGCGGCCGCCGGTGCACGCCCGCCACTGTGCCCACGGGGACTGTCCCCGCTGCCGCACCAAATGATGCGCATACCAATAAAAGCTCTGGGATTTTCGCTGCAGGTGCCATGCACCTTGAGGTCACTGCGTTTTGCCCTAAAACTCTGTGTCCTCTGTGTCCTCTGTGTTTAAGAAAAAGTACTCTTTTTAACCTTCATCATGCGCGATGACGTCCCGGAATGGTGGATGGCATCTGATGCTGCGCAATGAGCCGCCGGACGGCAGTCCGAAGGCAAAAAACGCTGACATCACTCCTGTGAAATCGCCCCGATCGCGCTGCCGGTGTGGCTCAGCAGGAGCTTCGCCCTCGGATGACGAAGCGGTGTGAATTCGGGCGAATTGGGATGTTTTCAGTGCTGCCTGCCAGTTGACAGCTCTCACCGCGATCCCTTGTGCAGGGACTGTTGGTCTCTCGCAAAGGCGCAAAGGTAAGGACAGAAGGTTCAGATGTCCAACATTTCCAGCTTTGCGCCTTGGCGCCTTTGCGTGAGGTAAGAGTTGCGACAGCAAGATGCCAGGCGGCGCGTCTGCATGAAATCCGAGAGACGATCTCGAGTGTCCTTAACACCGTTTCGTCATCCCAGCCTCGCCCTCCCGGGTTTTCACCCATTCTTTCACACGATTCCAGCGAAAGGCGACACCGTGACTGCCCTTGGGTAGTTGCACCTGGTCCATTCGAAGCAACGGAAACCACCCGGCCGAGCCCGTTTTCCGAGATTCGGAATTCGGGAACGGCAGAATCTGCCGATTCTGTTCTCTTTTCTCGGCGGTTGTTCTCCTTCAAATGGAGGTCAACCCGCATTCTCCGTGGTTGCCTTCTATTTTTTGCTCTCTCAGGTGCAGCTCGATGTCGTTCAGTCTCCACGCGGTTCAGAATCAGGACGGTGTTTCCCCGGTCAATCGTGGCAGCGAACCTGCTCCCGTACAGTCATGGATTCAAAAGGCGCGTGGCTGGTTTCGGCGAAAGTCGAAAAACCGACCGCAAACCAGAGTGCAAGTCGTGAAGCCCTCCCGCAGTCGGCGTCGCACACGGATCGAGGCACTGGAAGAGCGGCTGTTGCTGTCCAACGACGTGGTTGTGGGTTTCGGCGACGTGTATGGCGTGCGTAGCCGGATCGACGTGGATCAGGTCGATAACTACACGCAGGAAGACGGCGGAACTCTGGAGATCGAGATCAACTCGACCACCAGTTTCGACCGCCTTCAAATCGCCGGCCAGGCGACACTGGATGGGCGTCTCAAAGTGCTGGTGGACCCGTCTTATCAACCTGCCGAAGGCGACACGTTTGCCGTGCTGTCACTGTCGCAGCCAGCGGACGGGAACTTCACAGACTGGGAAGGCATCCAGCTCTCCAATCAGTTCCGCCTCGTCCCGGTCCTCGGTCCCAACTCCCTGCAGCTGGTGGTTTCGCAGACCAGCAGTGAAATCGCCTTCCGCACGGGCTCGGCGACGTCCGCAAATCAGATCGCGACGGCCATTGGCGGCGGCTCCGGCAGCGTCACACTGACGGATGTCGAACTCTCACTGTCCGCCTTTATTCACGTCCGCGGAAATTTCACAGTCGAAAAGCACGCCACCGAACGTGTGACACTGGCTACCGGACTTCCGCAGAATCTTGGCGAAGCGGCCGCTGCAGAACCGGTCCGCGACTACCTTGAACAGGTGCTTCAGGCGGCGTCGGCGAATGATCCGACAATTGAAGTCTCTGAGAATCTGGGCCAGATCACCAACTGGCCCGTCTCCATGCTCACCTTTGGCCTCGCCAACGCTGAAGTCTTCGTCGGCTATGGCGTGCCGGACCTGGCCGCTGCCGACTGGGCCACGGCGGACGATCTGTTCGGGTTCGCCTTCCATGACGTGGAGTTCGGTTTCTCGTGGGCATGGACCTCCAACCCCGCGCTGCTGATACCTTCAATCTACAACCCGCTGCAAAGCTTCTTCGGGGCCACAATGTCGGCACAGAATGCCGAACTGGTTGGTGGAGGCGATGTGCTGCAGTTTGCCGGAACGGGCTTTGAATTGCAGTGGAACGACAACTTCGGTCGCTGGCCGCTGGGAATGGGCCCGGCAGTGATTGACTGGGCCACCAGTTACCCCACCAGTTCCGCCGGGGGCTTTGGAAAGGCCATTCCCACTGGCGAAGTGGATGCGAATGGAAATCCGACGTTCATCCGCATTGCGCACGATGGCAACCAGCGACTGGGACTCGGCATTCAGCATGCAGAAGTGACAATCGCAGACTTTATCCACATTGACGGCAGTCTGTACTTCGAAAAAGGTCCCCAGCAGCTTGTCACACTCGCCACAGGACTCCCACAGAACCTCGGAGAGTCTTCTGCCGCCGCTTTAATCCAGCCGTTTGTGGATGCTGTAGCGGACGCAGGCCTCGGGATTGAATTCCCCAGCGAAGACGACGACGGCAATCCGATCCCACGTTACAGCCGCATCACGGGCTGGGACGTGGCGACTACCTATCTGTGCGGACATGATCTGGACGTCTTCGTGGGCTACGGCAGCCCGGACTTCACCAAATCGAACTGGATGAACGACGATGATCTGTATGGCTTTGGA
>Ga0172373_10001588_pt1 | contig 36654 bp, 27 predicted proteins | sample Lak10m_2_FD_114546 | JGI IMG/M metagenome (GOLD analysis project Ga0172373, IMG submission 114546) | Freshwater microbial communities from Kabuno Bay, South-Kivu, Congo - kab_092012_10m | ecosystem: Environmental > Aquatic > Freshwater > Lake | place: Democratic Republic of the Congo...
CGTGTTCAAATCTTCAAGCGCAACGGCGTGTTTGCCGAATTCAGGTTCATTAGCGATCCAGTAGCGCACGTCATCGTGATTAAATGATTGTGGATAAACGCGTTTAGGATCGACGCCGGCGTCTTTGTATTCCTGAATCATTTTTTGCGCATAAGCTTCCTGAGTCATGCCGTCGAACGGCATAGGCACAAGCGCTTCTTTCAACTCGGGCGTCATCGATACTTTCAGCTGTTTCGTCAAGGCAATGAACTCTTTATGGCTCATGACGTGTCCGTTACCGGCGTAGGTATCCGTGCGGAAGCTTGGCGTACCTTTCAGGTAGTCTGCAACGGTTTTTGCGCCGGCGTTGGCGCCATCCATTTTACCTTTCAGCGTTTTAAACTCAGCCAGGGTAATGTCGCTGGTGCAGCATTGGACATTGGCATAAGGCGTAGCGCTGGTTAAATCGGGCTGGACTGAACATTTGCCGGCTAAAGGCGTTTCCATGATGTTAGTCGTCGTATGTAAATCACATTGTGAATGACGGCAGACCAATTCTTTATCTTTTGTGAAAGTAACGTCGCATTCAAGGATACCCGCGCCCATTTTTGCAGCCGCTTTTAAAGATTGTTCGGTCTCTTCGGGAAATTGTAAAGCGGCGCCGCGGTGGCCGATTGAAAATTTGGTTTTATAGAATGGGCCTTTAGAACATTGTTGAAGTTTGGTTTTCAACGGACTTTTTTCCATATCATCGACTAGGAAAAAAGGTCTTGGGCCTAACTGGACATTGTCATCGGCATGAGCAGCAAAAGGCGACAGCGCAGCAGTAATCGCTGCAACTGCTAGCATGGTTTTAATAAATCGCATGATAGTCTCCAAAAGATTAAGTTAATTTAGCGTTATTAGAAGTGAACCGGGTTCACCGGCTAACCTTACGCAGTTTTTAAGACGGCTTGATGTCAGTATTGTTATCAATTTATGAAAAGACGGCGGAGTAGGGTGCGTCGTGCGCGCCAAAGGGGGCTGCGGAGAAGGCGCGCGCGGCGCACCCTGCTCCGCCTATGAACAGCACGGATTTCATCGGTACGGTTCATTATTGTGTTACCATGAGCGCCTTACTTTATTACTGTTTTATGACCGATCTCCCCAAACCCGCCCAATTGACTGACCGCTTCGGCAGGACGGTCGATTACTTACGCATTTCCATTACCGACCGTTGTGATTTCCGCTGTGTGTATTGCATGGCGGAAGACATGGTATTTTTGCCGCGTGAACAGGTTTTATCGCTGGAAGAAATTTATACGTTGGCAAAAACATTTGCCGGGTTAGGTGTTAAAAAAATCCGGATTACCGGCGGGGAACCTTTGGTCAGGAAAGGTGCGCTAGAATTGCTGCACAACATAGGCCGGATTGAAAGCCTCGATGAGCTGGTGCTGACAACGAACGGCTCCCAGCTCGAAAACATGGCGGCTGCGTTAAAAGAGGCCGGGGTAAAACGCATCAATATCAGCCTGGATACACTGGATGCCGACAAGTTTAAAGCGATCACGCGAACCGGCGATTTGCACCAAGTCATCAGGGGCATTCACGCTGCCAAATCTGCGGGCTTCAATCGCTTGAAAATCAATGCCGTCATTCTTAAAGACAGAAACCATCTCGAAGTTACCGGCTTAGTGCGCTTTGCCGTCGATAACGGCATCGATATCAGCTTCATCGAAGAAATGCCCTTAGGCGTGGTGAGCCGGCATAACCGCTCCGAGGCGTATTATGCCAGCGTTGCGATCAGGGCCGATTTAGCGCGGCATTTTACCTTGATCCAGAGTCTTGAAAAAACCGGCGGGCCGTCAAATTATTTTAATGTGGACGGGACAGAAACCCGTGTCGGTTTTATTTCGCCGCACAGCGAGAACTTTTGCAGCACCTGCAACAGAGTGCGCCTGACGGTTGAAGGCCGTTTATTGCTGTGCCTGGGCAATGAACATTCCGTTGATTTAAAGCAGGTGCTTAGAAGCTATCCCGGCGACAGCGATGCGCTGAAACAGGCCATTATTGACGCGATGCTGGTCAAACCGGAAAAACACGAATTTAACATCCATGAGCAGCCGGTTATATTGCGCTATATGAATATGACTGGCGGATAAACAGCAGGTCACTGTCCACCGCTCAACTCTCTCAAACAGGTATGCGCTACACAAGCAGCGCTTGCAGGCCTGTTTCATGCATTTACAGTTTCATCTTCCAGAGGTTTCCATGTCTTTTGAGCAACTCGGTTTAACCGAAGCCCTTCTTAACGCCGTAGCCGAACAAGGTTACACGACGCCTACACCGATACAGCAAAAAGCCATTCCGTTGATCCTTGACGGCAAGGATATTTTAGCTGCGGCGCAAACCGGGACCGGCAAGACCGCCGGATTCACCTTGCCGTTACTGCAACGCCTTGCCGAAACAACTGATCCGCATCAAAAACCGCACAGACCCAGGGCTTTGATCCTGACGCCGACGCGGGAATTGACGATGCAAGTCTATGAAAGCGTAAAAGCCTACGGTAAATACCTGCCTTTGCATGCTGAAGCGGTAGTCGGCGGTGCCAGCATCGGCGTACAGACACGGAACTTGCGCCGGGGCTGCGATATTGTCGTCGCAACGCCGGGGCGTTTGATGGACCATGTGCAGCAAAGGAATATCAATTTATCGGCGATAGACATACTGGTGCTCGATGAAGCCGACCGCATGCTCGATATGGGTTTTCTGCCCGATATTCGGCGCATCATCGCGCTCATTCCGAAGGATCGGCAAAGCTTGCTGTTTTCCGCGACCGTGGCGGATGCGATAAAAACACTGGCTGCGCAATTACTGAATAAGCCGGTAGAGATCAGTATCGCCAGGCAAAATGCGACGGCGGACAATGTCACCGAGCAGCTTTACGGCATCGGCAAGGAATACAAGCGTGAACTGCTGTCTTACCTGGTCGGCAGTAATAACTGGAAACAAGTGCTCGTGTTTGTGCGCACCAAGCATGGCGCTGACCGCCTGGAAAAACAGTTGATTAGCGATGGCATCCGCACGGCGGCACTGCATGGCGATAAAACCCAGGGCGCGCGCAACAAAGCGCTGGAGGCCTTTAAAACCGGCAAAGTGGCGGTGCTGGTTGCGACCGATATTGCCGCGCGCGGTCTTGATATCGATGATTTACCGCATGTCGTCAATTTCGATTTGCCGCAAGTGCCGGAAGATTATATTCACCGTATCGGGCGTACCGGACGCGCCGGCTCTTCAGGCGTCGCGTTATCGCTGGTTTGTCCCGAAGAAGCGTATGCGTTATCGGAAATTGAAAAATTATTGAAACGGCAAATCCCGCGTGTCGCCGATACGGGTTATGAACCCGTATCGTTAAAAGTCGTCGATGCGCCTAAAAAAAATGCACCCAATAAGAATACCGGGAAAAAAGATTTCCGGCACAGTAAAAAAACGCCGCCGCGCAAAGCCAAAGCAGGGCGGGGCGAGCAACGCAGGCCGCAACGCGAGTCGCGCAGGGGCAAAAGATAAGCGGCTTCCCTCTTATTTTGAAAACGTACCCCAAACGTTTTGAAGTGCCGACAATCAACAAAAACGTTATGGAACGGGTTACAAACCCGTTCCAGCTCCCAGCCGGGTTACGCTACGCTAACCCGAGCTGCGTTGACAGCATACACCAGCTTCCCTCCCCTCGAAAACCGGCTTCTGAATACCCAAAACTAAGGCGATTTCCAAGAATGAATGTACCCAAATCGCGCAGGATTTTTGTTCATTTTCAAGGCGTAAAAATAGGCGCATAGCGAGCTATGCAACTATTTTTACAACGCAGAAAATGGATAAAAAGACCAGCGAGTTGGGTATATTCTTCGCCGGAAATCGCCTAATCCAATCCTCATCCAATCTTAATCAAACTCCAAGCTTTCCCCTCATCTTGCCTCTGTATTCTTTAGCGCAATCGTAGCGAACGACGCTGATAGCCGGACTCTACGGTTTTGGGGATGAACATTCAACGTTCATCATTTATAAAGACGGATAGGAGTTAGCGACATGCCACTCGGTTTAGGCAATATCTTCAACGGGCTTATCAAGCAATACGGACACACCGTGATCGTATTGTTGCGCTTTATCGACATCGCCATGCTGATAGGCGCTGCTTGGGTCTCCCATTATTTTTGGCTGCGGCTGTGGAACATCGACCAGGATTACCGGATCGTGATCGCCCTCGGTGTTTTGGCCGCTATTATCTTTTTTGAACTCGGCCAGGTTTATCGTCCCTGGCAGAATGATGCGATGCGCGGGGAAATCGCGCGACTCGTCAGGGCCTGGGTCTCGGCCATCGTAATGGTTATCGCGATAGTCGCGCTGGTGCGTTTGCATTTCTGGTTTGGCTCCAGTTATCGCTGGATCGTTACGTGGTGGGTGTTGGGCCTGGTCTTTATGCTTGTCGCCCGCGGCTTGCTGTCCCGGCTGCTGCAATGGCTGCGCGCGAAAGGCTGGTCGCAGGGCCGTATCCTGATGGTGGGCCTGAACCAGATGGCGATGGCGGTCAGCCGCCAGTTGAGCCGTTCCTCATGGGCCGGTTTGCAAGTGATCGGCTATGTGGACGACTGTTCCGCGGCCTCTATTGCGAACAGCGACTTTTTGCTGACTAGGCTAGGGAAGCTGGAAGACCTGGCCGCCATCGTCAGCAAGGAAGCCATCGACGAAGTCTGGATTGCTTTCCCCGGTGAAGCGCTGGCCGAACGCGCGCAATATGAATTGCGGCATTTGCCGGTCAGCATCCGGCTGGTCATCGACTGTTTCGCGTTCAAGCAAAGCAAATTCCTCAGCCTGAATACGGTCGCCGGTATCCCGACGCTGGATGTCTCGGTTTCGCCGTTGCACGGCGTCAACCGCTATATCAAGGAGATCGAGGATAGAGTACTGGCGTTTGTGCTGCTGCTTCTGATCAGTCCGTTACTGTTGCTGATTGCACTCGGCGTCAAACTCAGCTCGCCGGGTCCGGTGTTTTACCGGCAGGTGCGGGTAGGGTGGAACAACCGCAAATTCACGATGTTGAAATTCCGCTCGATGCCGGTAGACGCCGAAGCCAAGACCGGCGCTGTTTGGGCTAAGCCCGGAGAAAACAGGGCTACTCCGTTCGGTGCTTTCTTGCGTAAGACCAGTCTGGACGAACTGCCGCAATTGATCAACGTGCTGACGGGCGATATGTCGCTGGTGGGTCCGCGCCCGGAACGCCCGGATTTTGTCGAGGTGTTCAAGGAACAGGTGCCGAATTACATGAAAAAGCACATGGTCAAGGCCGGCATCACCGGCTGGGCGCAAGTGAACGGCTGGCGCGGCGATACCGATTTGAACCGGCGCATCGAACACGATTTGTATTACATCCAGCATTGGTCGCTTTGGTTCGATATGGAAATTGCTTTTCGCACCGTGTTAACCGGTTTTATCAATAAAAACGCTTATTAAGCTATTGTCCACGAAAAGCACGAAAGACACGAACAATAAATTTTGCATGCCAGTTGCATAAATAGAATTGATAAAGGGGAGTGCAAACCTGGGTTTGCCTCAGTACAAGCCAAGGCTTGTACTCCAGGATTTTTCGTGACTTCCGTGAACAAACAACCGCTTTTTGAACTAAGGAAACGCCGTCATGTTGAGATTCATTCCTGTGGTACTGCTTTTAGCGCTATCGGCCTGTTCGCTGGCGCCCGGCATGAAAATGCAGGTCGACAATAATTTATCGGAACTGGACGTGCCGGTCATGAAGGCCGGCAGGATGGTCAAGGAAAAGACCCGGATCGTGCCGATTACCGCCGACTTGATCATCGCACGCGAAAACGCCCGGCAGCAGGCGGTCAATCAGTTGCCGCCGGTGGATATAGACAAAGCCGTCTACCGGATTGGCCCTTACGACAGGTTGCAGATTACCGTTTGGGAACATCCCGAGCTGAACGATCCCGGCGGGGAAAAGATCCTGCCTGAATTGGCAGGTAAAGTGGTCGATGATAACGGCAATTTGTATTACCCCTATGTCGGCGACGTCCATGTCGCCGGCAAAACCGTCAGCGAGGTCAGGACGTTGTTGACCCGCGAGCTGTCGAAATATTTCAGGAAGGTCAAGCTCGATGTTCGCGTGCTGTCATTCCAGAGCCATCGGGCCGCCGTGGTCGGCGAAGTTAAAACGCCGGGCATCCAGGCGATGACCGAAACGCCGCTGACGGTGGCCGAAGCGATCAGCCGCGCCGGCGGCGTGACCGAGCATGCCGATATGAGCAACGTGGCGCTGGCGCGCGACGGCAAGCTTTATAAAATCGACGTGCTGGCGCTGTACGAAAAGGGCGGCACGACGCAAAACCTGCTGCTGAAGGACGGCGACGTGCTGAATATCCCGGACAGCAAGGACAACCAGGTGTTTGTGATGGGCGAAGTCGGCAAGCAACAGGCCTTGCCGATCAACAAGGGCAGGATGTCGCTGGCGCAGGCTTTGGCTGAAGCTTATGGCGTCGATTTCAACAGCTCCAGGCCGGAAAAAATCTATGTGATCCGGCCCGGAGACATGAATCCCGAGATTTTCCAGTTGAATGCAGAATCCCCCGATGCCTTGATCCTGGCCGACCAGTTTCCGTTACAGCCGCATGACACCGTGTTCGTCGGCACGGCGGGCGTTACCCAGTTCTCGCGCGTGCTTAACCAGATTCTGCCGGGATCGTTTACGTCGATCATGACGCGCGCCGCTTTCGTGGGTATGTAAATGTGTCGGGTTAGGGCTAGCCGTAACCCGACATTTTCGGCTCCAATGCTGAAAACGTTATGGAACGGGTCGCCTAATGCGCCTACTGTTGGTGCAAACCCGTTCCAGCAGCAGGCCGAAGTATCGGAATGATGCAAATTGGATTTCTTTTCAAACGATTGGAATATGAACATGTATTCACAAAACGAAGCAACTACCGTATTACCGCCGCCTCATACGTCCAGGCTATTGGAGCAGGGCGTCAGCATCCGCGATTATGTCGACCTGCTGCTCGAAGGCAAAAAGACTATCCTGCTGGCCTTGCTGTCGGTGCTGCTGGTGACGACGGTTTACCTGGTATTAGCCCCGCGCACCTACAAGGCCGACGCGCTGCTCAGGATCGACAGGAACAAGGCCCTGCTCGCCGCTAACTTGCGTAGCGAAACGAACTCGTCGCCGACCGAAGCCGAAAACCCAAGGGCGCAGCGCGAGGTGGAAATCCTGCGCTCGCGTTCGGTGCTGGGCAAGGTTGTTGAAAACCTGAACCTGACGGTCGAAACTTCGCCGGCTTACTTCCCGCTGGTCGGCGAGACGCTGGCGCGCCGGCATGACGCCCACGACGGCATTGCCGGGGCCTGGTGGGGATTTCGTCGCTGGGCCTGGGGCGGCGAAAAGCTGAAGGTCGCCGGCTTCGACGTGCCGGATCGCTACCTGGACAAGGCTTTTACGCTGGTCGCGCTGGATGCCGGTCGTTTCCGCCTGCTCGGGCCCAAGGATGAGTTACTGGCCGAAGGGCGGATAGGCGATGCCGTGAGCGCCGACATCGGCGAAAAAATGCCGGTGACTGTCAACATTGACGAACTCGCGGCCCATCCCGGCACGCATTTCGAATTAACCCGGAAAACTTCGCTGGCGGCGATAGAAACCTTGCAGCAAGCTTTTTCTGTCCAGGAAATATCGAAGGACACCGATATTCTCCGCGTCGAATTAAAAGGCCGGGATCCCGAGCAACTCGCCAAATCGGTCAATGACATCGCGACGATCTATGTCAACGCGACGGTCAATTGGGAATCGGCCGAAGCGGGCCAAAAGCTGGCTTTCCTGGAAAGCCAACTGCCTATCGTCAAGGAACGCCTGGAAAAAGCCGAGCAGGGCTTGAGCGCTTACCGGCAGAAGCACGGTGCGGTTGACATAAGCACCGAGGCCGAAATCCTGATGAAACAGGCTTCGGAAATGGAGACGCTGGGTATCCAGCTCAAGCAAAAATACGACGAGCAAAGCCAGCGCCTGGAAGCCGCCCACCCCGAAATGATTGCGACCAATGCGCAAATCAAGCGCATCAACAGCAAATTGGCGACTCTGGAAAAGCGCATCAGGGATTTGCCGCGCACGCAGCAAAGCGTGGTCAGCCTGTCGCGCGACGTACAGGTCAATACCGAGCTTTACACTTCGCTGCTGAACAGCGCGCAAGAGCAGCGCATTGCTGCGGCAGGCTCGCTCGGCAACTCGCGCATCGTCGATTTTGCCGTGACGCCGGAAAAGCCGTATTGGCCGAAACCCGGCTTATTGCTGGCGGTTGCGAGCTTGTTGGGCTTGAGCCTCGGGGCGGCCCTGGTGTTCCTGCGGCATTCCCTGCAGCGCCACGATAATTACCCGGCCTTGCTGGAATACCAGGTGGGCTTGCCGCTGTTCGCCGCGATACCGCACAGCAAGAAGCAGCGCCGCCTGGCTAGGCTGATCGACCAGGGCAAGGACCGTGAGCCGGGCATCCTGGTCAGCCAGGAGCCGCTGGATATTTCGGTGGAATCGCTGCGCGGCCTACGCACGACGCTGGAAACGACACTGGCGAATCATGAAAGCAAGGTCATCATGGTCAGCAGCCCGGCGCCCGGCATGGGCAAGTCTTTTGTCAGCACCAATTTATCGGCTTTGCTCGCGAGTATCAAAAAACGCGTGCTGATCATCGACGCCGATATGCGCAACGGACGCCTGCATGAAACCTTTGCGGTCGGCAAGGAACCGGGGCTGTCCGACTTGCTGGACGGCAAGGTGACGCTGGGCGAGGTGATCGTCAGCCTGCCCGACGTCGGCGTGGATTTGATACCGCGCGGCAGCAGGGTGTTAAATCCGTCGGAATTGCTGGTGCTTGGTGGGCTCCCGGAAATACTGGAGCAATTGAAAAGCTTTTACAACCATATCGTCATCGATTCGCCGCCGATTTTGGGCGCCACCGATGCCGCGATCCTGGGCAAAGAGGCCGATGCAACCTTCCTGGTCGTTAAGGAAGGTCGCTATACCGCGCAGGAACTGGAAGTCAGTTTTAGGCGCTTCCAACAAGTCGGCGTCAAACCGAACGGCTTTATTATCAATGATATGAAAGAAGGCTCATCATATTACCCTTATTACGGTTACGCCTATAACCGTAGCGGCAGTGAGCCGAAAAACCCTATTGCCTGGATGGACGGCTATCAAGCCGTGGTTGACCGTTTCGGCAAACGTCATGAGCGTGATTATCTACCGGCCGCCGAGTTTACCGAAGAGACGGACGACAGTGTACGGGTTTAAGCGATGAAACTACATCTCGAAAAAGATTTGCCGGTGTTGTTGATTGCGCTGGTCAGCGTGTCGATCGTCGCGGCGCTGCCGCAAGTCGAATCGGCCTGGCTAGGGGTCAAGGAAGTGTATGGCGAGCAGGATTTCGGTTTGCGCATCCTGCGCGAGGCGATGCTGGCGGTGTTTATCGCTTATGCGTTTTTTGAACCGCGTTTGCGGGCCGGCGTCTTGACCAGCTCCGTATTGGCCTTTTTGGCGGTGATCATCAGCTATGTGTTGCTTGAAGTCGCTTATGCCTTGTACCTGGATTTGCCGCTGGTGGTGCCGATGGCGGGGCTGCGGATTTTCGAATACCTGCCCGTGGCCTTGATCGGCTTCGTGAGCAGCCGCCTCGGTGCGGGTGGCTATGTCATTTACACGTTCGCGAGTTACCTGCGCTATTACATCGCGTTGCAGGCCGTGCTGGCGATAGCCCAGGCCTTGTGGGCGCCGCCCTTGTTCGGCGTGTCGTTCCTCGGCGGCGGCCGGCCGTTCGGCACCTTTGTCAGCCCGAACCTGTTCGGCGCGACGATGGCGACTTGCGCGCTGGTGTTCGCGCTGGCCCCCGGCATGCGTCTGTGGTTGGCGGTCAGCGTATTCCTGGCCTTGCTGAGCGGTTCGCGCACCGCGTTCATCAGCGCCTTGCTGGTGCTGTTTTTCCAGGTATACGCCGCGCTACGCCCGCGTGACCGCTGGGCCTTGGTGATGCCGGCGCCGGTCTTGGCCGTCGGCGCCTTGCTGATGGCGTCCAGCCCTTTGCTCAGCGGCCGCGATGACGCCGACCCCACGCAAGACGGCAGGCTGGACCTGTGGCAACGGATATTTTCGAACTATATCCACGGTCCGGTCGATTTGTTGTTCGGCTGGGGCTTGGGCTTAAGTTCCAACACGATCAACATCCTGTTCGGCGCTGAACATTTTCCGGGACAGTTCGATTCGGACAGCCTGTATTTATTCCTGCTGAACGGTTACGGCCTGATCGGTCTTTTGGCCTATACCGGTTTTTTATGGATGACGACACGGATGTCCATACACCCCAACAAAGGCCTGGTCGCGATGTTTATTTTCGTCGCCGGGCTGACTTTTAATCTATGGGAATATTTTCCGCAAAATGCATTGTTGATGTTTTTGTGGGGAAGCGTATTAGGCACCGGCTGCCGGTCAGCTTCGTGGTCCACGATGGATAACCCGGCGGCAACGGTTTCTTATTATCAACGCTCATCCTGAGGGATAAATCATGTTCGAACTATTGAATCAAAAACGATTATTCGGCGACGCATTTTGGGCATTGTTCGGCCAATTCGGCTCCGCGCTGGCCTTGCTGATCGGCACGCGCGTGCTGACCGAATGGGTTTCGCCCGCCGTCTACGGGCAGGTCGCGTTGTTGAACGGCTTTGTCGCATTGGGTGTTGCCGTTTTTTCCTACCCGTTTATCTGCGCCGGCATGAGGATCGTATCGGAATGCCGGAACCAGTTGGAACGGGTCGATTTATACGGCGTCGTGGCCGGCCTGAGCGCCTGCTCAACGGCGATGGCGATCGCTTTCCTGGTGCTGGGCGGTACTGCCTACGGTTATTTCAGCGACAGCGACATCCGGCTGTTTGTGCTGGCGGGCCTGCTGCTGGCGGTCACGGTCAGGCGCGAACTGGGCATACAGTTGCTGATCGGTGAGCGTAAACAACGCGGGGCCAGCCTGTGGCAAACCGGCGACAGCATCCTGCGCCCGGTGTTCGCGGTCGGTTCGGTTTGGTGCCTGGGCGCTGAGGCGGAATGGTTGCTGCTGGGTTACATCGTCGCAAGCCTGTTCTCGAATACGCTGTGGTCGCTGGCTCAAGGCTTTGGCAGCGGACGGCAACAGCCCGGCAGTAGCCGTGATTTCAAAAACGATGTCTGGACTTACGCGTTGCCGCTGATACCGATGGAATTGCTTTTTTGGGTCAACGGCTTAGGCGATCGCTACGTCATCGGTTATTTGATGACGGCCGCGGACGTGGGCTTATACGCGGCGACTTACCTGATTGTTAACGAGGCCTTCAACCGTAGTGCAATGGTCTTGCTGCGCACCTTTCAGCCGGCTTATTTCCAGGCTGTTTCCGAACACCGCATGAACGAGGCCTTCAGCATCTTGCGGCTATGGATAGGCAGCGTTTTCGCGTTAGGGATTGTCGGCGTGTCGTTGTTGTTGATCACTAGGGAGTGGGTGGCTTTTTGGGTGCTGGCAAAATCTTATCATTCGGCGGTCGAGCTGATGCCGGCCATTGCCGTCGGCTGTGCGTTGCATGCCTTGGGTACTGCGGTTGCACAACCGTTGCTGGCGAAAAAACGGACGCGGTCATTATTAAAAGGGCGCGTCTGCGGCGTGGCGGCGGCGGTTATCAGCATTCCGCTAATGATCAGCTATTACGGGTTGCCGGGGGCCGCGCTGGCTAATCCCGTTTATTTCGGTGTCGAGGCGCTGGTGTTGGCCATATTGGCTAAACCTTGGCGGATCATCGGCTCTGAGCATACGGGCGCAAGCGGGCGGGCGGATGAAAAAAACTCGGAGTGCAGGGCAGCGGCGTGATGGTTTCTTGCGCACGGCCGACAAAACATATTCAGATAACAGATCAAAGGAAAGGACGATGACGTACCTATCAGCAGTTTCAGGAATCTATGGCGAAATTTTGCGCGAATGCGTGGCTTGTGGAGCGCAGCAAATACGCTATTGGCGCCGGAAAAACTTCCAATATACCGATAGCAGCGGTCACCAGGAATTTCATATTTATCGTTGCGAAAACTGTGGTACCGGCTTTTTGAACAGGCCTCCGCACAGTAAATGGCTGCAATCGATCTACCAGTATTCAGGCCAGGCGCTGACGCAGGCGATCACCCTGGCGGACGTGCTGGCCAGGGAAGCCGAATATCCCAACTGCACGGTCGATGCCGAGCGCATGAGCCGCCAAGCTGAGTGGTTCAACGGTTCGGGTAATAGACAGGCGCTCGATATTGGTTCAGGTTTTGGTTTTTATACGCAGGCGCTTAGGCGTGTGGGTTATCGGACGGTCAGTATCAATCCGGGTAAATATGAAAACGAAGTGTTCAGCATGTTGAACGGCGATGAGCCGCTGCCCGTGATGTTTGAAAATTACCGGCCATCCGGGCAGTTCGGCGTTGTGATGATGTCGCAGGTATTGGAACACCTGTTGGAGCCGGATAAGGCCATAGGCAAGGTGTCCGGCCTGCTGGCCGCCGGCGGTGTCTTGGCTTGCGCGGTGCCCAATTACGCGTCGTTTTTAGTCAAGTTGCTGGGCACCAAGGATAACGCCTGTTTATGGGTGCCCGAGCATGTCAATTACTTTACCGGGGAGGGCCTGATAGCCCTGGTTGAGCGCAACGGTTTCCGGGTCGTTAAGGTGGAGCAAATAACGCGGGTTCCGTTCAATGCATTATCTAAACGGCTACGGCTGGAAGGACGAATGGCAGCCATTGTCGATCGCTGGGTAAAGCGTTTGCAAAGCCCGTTTTCAGGTTTTATGAATTTCATGGGGCTGGGCATCTACATCAATTTATACGCGGTCAAGAAATAAAACACGTCTTGCCTTCAAACAGGGGTTTAAAAAAATCTTATGCTAACTGTCGTTATTTTAACCAAAAATGAGGAAGCGAACCTGCCGCGTTGTCTCGCGGCTATTCCCGAACGCTATCCCATCGTCATTGTGGATTCGGGTAGTACCGATAACACCGTTGCCATCGCCGAAAACCGGGGCTGCCGAATAGTGTCCAACCCGTGGCCCGGTTTTGCTGAGCAACGCAATTTTGCGATCAATCAATGCGCTATCGGCACGCCGTGGCTGTTGTTTGTCGATGCCGACGAAATCTATCCCGAAGCATTTTACGATTGGTTTGAAGCCAAGATGGCGGATTCCGATGCTGTCGATGTGCTGATGGTGCCGTCGATACTGTATTTGCGCGGCAAACGCCTGAATCACGCGCCCGGCTATCCCATTTATCACCCAAGGCTGGTGCGCCGCGAAACGGCCCGTTTCGTCCGCAACCATACGGGGCACGGCGAAGCCGCCATCAATACCTGCCGGATCGGTTACGCCGATATTCCTTATGAACATTATTTTTATCATGGCGAGATCATCGAATGGATGCATAAACATATCGATAAGGCCGCCCAGGAAGTGCGGCTTCAGCCTACCACGGGCGCGGTGATGACGACGCGTGGACATTTAAGCGTGCTGTTGGGGCGATCCTGGCCCAGGATTTTCGCCCGGTTTTTATACCATTTTGTATTCCGGGGTGGTTTTTTGGATGGCGTTGCGGGTTTGGAGTTTGCGCTGATGTTTACCTGGTATGAAGCGACGATTTATCTGCAAGCGAAGGCCGGCATTCAAACGAGGTGAGGATTATGAAAATTTCGCTCGTGTTAGCAACATTGGGAAGGGATGCGGAAGTGGTGGATTTTTTAAAATCCCTGCAGCAGCAAACCTATCAGGATTTTGAGTTGATCATCATCGACCAGAACAAGGACGGCAGAATTGACGCCATCGTCGAGTCGTTCAGGAAGCGCTTTGAATTGCTCCATATCAAGGTGGGTTTTACCGGTAACGCCAGGGCCAGGGACTGCGGCATAGGCTTTGCGCAAGGCAGGATCATCGCCTTTCCCGACGATGATTGCGCCTACGATAACGATGTCCTCGAAAAAGTCGTAGCCGAATTTGTACGGCGCAAACAGCTCGCGATCCTGGTTACCGGTTCCTATGATTTTGCATCCAGCCGCTTCAGTATAGGTGTTAACAGTCGCAAAGCCCAGTATTTCTCGCGCTTCAAGATGATGGGGGTCGAGTTTACGCAGTTTTTTGACATTGACAGGATCGACAGGTGGCAACTTTATTTCGATCACGACTTCGGGATCGGTTCCAAATATTCGGGTGGCGAGGGCTTTGAACTTTTGTATCGTCTGCTTCGCGTCGGCAGCACGGCGTTTTATACGCCGGGAATAAAGATTTATCACCCGGACAAGGATCACTACAAGCTCGGAACCGGAAGAATGCTGATGTATTCGACCGGGGTCGGCGCTTATATCCGCAAGTTCGCCAATCAGCACGATGTGTTCATGCTGTATTACATCGTGCGCAAGATGCTGGTCGCCCCCGTCTTCAAAATGATGCTGGCGGTAATTTTATTGAACCCGAAAAGACTGGCTTATTGCTTTTACAACCTGGTCGGTGTCTGGCGGGGATTTTTGGCGTATGGCAGATGACAAATTGATTAATCGATCCACGAAAATCACGGAAGACGCGAAAAAAACAACCGAAAGAACATGATATAGAGATTTTCGTGCTTTTCGTGTCTTTCGTGGACGATTCATTGGGTGGATTCATTATGGGAAACCACCTTGCAGTTTTTATTTAGGCTCAATATGAGTTTCAGGGACTTTTTGAAAGAAGGGGCGATTTAAGCCCTAAATGCCTTTTCATTGGAGTACAAACCTAGGTTTGTACTCCAATATCCACAGGTTTATAACCCTAACCGCCTTTTTGTCCTCCTATTCCTTAAACTTTAAGAGGTGGGCTGAAAAGACCCTAAAACACATATAGAACCTTTATTTATTCACAAACAATTTCAGGAGAAATGCAATGGATATAGGTATTGTCACTACGCATATAGCGCCGGCTAAAGGTTACGGCGGCGTATCCGTCACTGCCGGCGTGTTGACGAAGGCCTGGGCGGAACGCGGGCATAAGATGGTCTTGGTCGCGTCCGACGAGTCGATGGCCGGTCGCTTAAAACCCCAGGATGTCCAGCTTGGCGGACAGGTGGAAGTCAGGCTTTATCGATGTTATGGGTTCAGGCGCTGGGGCTTTGGGCTGGGGGCTATCCCCAAGCTGTTGAAACTCTGCCTGCAAGCGCCGGTGGTCTATATCCACGGCATTGCGACCTGGCCGTCTACGCTGGCCGCCGTTTTTTGCTGTTTATTAGGAAAACCGTTCATGGTGGCGGTGCATGGCGGCTTAATGCCCGAGCATGTCGCGCTGATCCGGCGGCGGAAACCGCACAAATGGCTGTATTACCAATGGCTGACCCTGCCGACCCTGCGCCGGGCCATCGCCGTGCATTGCACCAGCGATACCGAGGTTGAAGGGGCGCGTAACGTGCTTGGCGAAAACGCCCGCATCTTGCTGGTCCCGAACGGTATCGACAGCCGCGATATTCAGGTAGCCCCGTATCCGGACGGTGTCGGCATGCAGCTATGCTTCCTGGGGCATGTCCAGCAGGAAAAGGGCATTAATGCCTTTATCAGGGCCTGGTTGAAAATTCGCCGGCCGGAAGATCGTTTGGTGGTCGCCGGACGTAGCGTGGACGGTGCTTATTTCGAAGCGTTCCAGGCGCTGGTTGAACAGGCCCAGGGCGCTATCAGTTACCGGGGTTACCTGGAGCGCGGCGAAGTGATGGAGGTGCTGGCGGCCAGCCATTTCCTGGTGTTGCCGTCGGGCCTGGAGGAGGCCGGCGGCATGCGCGAGAACTTCGGCAATGTCGTGGCCGAAGCGATGGCGGCGGGACGTCCGGTCCTGGTAGCGAAAGGCCTGGCATGGGATCACCTGGACGTATTTGGGGCCGGCTTCGCCTTTGCTAGAACCGAAGCATCCGTCTGCGCAGTGCTGCGTAAAGCGCAAGCGCTGGAGCACTTCGATTGGCAACAAATGTCGTGGAATGACCGGCAATATGTCGAACACCAGCTCAATCCCGTCAAACTTGGCGACCAGGTCTGGCAGGCATTGATGGGAGCCGGTCCGGCTAATCGCCCGCAACAATTGGCCGAGGGTTCATTGTATGAATAAGATCGGTCTTATCGTACCTACGCTAAACGCCGGCAGGCTTTGGGAGTCCTGGCTTAAAGCCTTCGAACAACAGGCCCGGAAACCGGATTGCCTGCTGGTGATCGATTCTTCGTCCAGCGACGACACCGTCGCGCTGGCGCGTTCGCGGGGCTTCGATGTTCATGTGATTCCGAAGACAGCGTTTAATCACGGCGGCACCCGCCAGTTCGGCGTCACGATGTTGCCGGACGTCGATATTTTCGTGTTCATGACCCAGGATGCCTTATTGGCCGGTCCCGATACGCTGGAGCGGCTGTTGTCGGCGTTTGACGACAGCCAAGTCGGAGCGGCTTACGGACGCCAGCTTCCACACCGTAAGGCCGGATCGATTGCCCGTCACGCCCGGCTATTTAATTATCCGGCCGAAAGCCAATCGCGTAGCCTGAAAGACCGCGCGCGTTTCGGCATTAAGACAGCGTTTATCTCCAACTCCTTCGCTGCTTATCGACGTAGCGCCTTGATGCAGGCCGGCGGCTTTCCCGTCGACACCATCATGAATGAAGATACTTATGTGGCCGGAAGGATGCTGGTATCCGGCTGGAGAGTCGCCTATTGCGCCGATGCCCTGGTGTTCCATTCCCATGACTACAGCTTCTTCGAGGAATTTAAGCGCTATTTCGATATTGGCGTGTTCCATAGCCATACGGCCTGGTTGCAACGGACATTCGGCGGCGCATCCGGAGAGGGCTTGCGCTTTGTGGTTTCGGAAATGCGCTACCTGCTGAAACACAGCCCCTGGCTGATTCCCTCGGCGGCATTGCGGACCGGACTGAAATGGCTGGGTTTCAAACTGGGCATTTTACACCAGGGATTGCCTAGGGCGCTTCGCAGCCGCTTGAGTCTGCATAAAACTTACTGGCTTAGCGGCTGGTAATAAACCTGTTGACTATTCAGTTGTTGTTGGCGCGCCGCATCGTTCGGCTCGTCGGCTCGTTCCCAAGCTCCGGCTTGGGAATGTGGTGACCGAAGCTCCAGCTTCGCGCAGGCCACAGGCATAAAAGACGGGAAGCCGGAGCTTCCCTATCCGCATTCCCAAGCCGGAGCTTGGGAACGAGTGCAAATCGTCAACGAAAGCCACGAAAATTTCGCTATGCCATATATTCGATTATCAACACGACCGTCCAGTCTCCTGCTTATCTTAGCCAGCCTGTTGCTTGGCGGCTGCCAGACGATGTCGTTGCAACCCGAACCTGGAACCGGTGCGCCGGCAGCGCTGGATATTTCGCCTGAATCGGTGGCGACGAACACATTTGAACTGGCCGACGGCCAGACGATGGTCGGTGCATTGGCGGCGATCGATACGCGTGAAAGCGATACGCTGCCGGATATTGCCCGGCATTTCGACCTGGGTTATAACGACATCACGCGCGCCAATCCGGCCGTTGCACCGTGGACGCCGGAACCCGGCAGCCGGGTTTTATTGCCCTTAAGCTTTATCCTGCCTGATGCGCCAAACCAGGGCATCGTGCTGAATCTTGCCAATATGCGGCTGTTTTACTACCCTAAAAAGGAAGCGGGAAAGCTTTACACTTATCCTATCGGCATCGGCCGGCAAGGCTGGAATACGCCGACGGGCCTGACCCGTATCGCGTCCAAGAAAGCCAATCCTGTCTGGAACGTGCCCTCTTCGATTCACAAGGAACATGCGCAAAAAGGCGATCCCTTACCCGGAGCGATAGGCCCAGGTCCCGACAATCCTTTGGGGCTTTATGCGATGAACCTGGGTTTTGAGCGTTACCTGATTCACGGCACCAATAAACCTTACGGTATCGGTATGCAGATCAGCCACGGCTGTGTGCAGCTTTATCCTGAGGATATAGAGGTTTTATTCAAGAAAGTAGCGGTCGGCCTGCCCGTGCGCATCGTGCACCAGCCTTACTTGACGGCATGGCATGAAAATGGGCTTTATCTCGAAGCCAACGAACCGTTGCCGAAGTGGTCCGGCGATAAAGCGCGGCTAAAAAAGCAGTTGCTGAAGGAACTGCGTAAACTCAGCGCTGAAAAAGGCGTTACCGTGGACTGGGACAAAGTCGAGCGCATTGTCGAGCGCGCGGACGGCATTCCCACGCCGGTACTTTCGCAAAGTCAGGACGAAGCCGGGCTGGCGGAATCCGCGCTGTTGCTTAGGCATCCTGGGCGGCTTTACCGGCAACCGGAGCCGGCCAAGATTAAGAGAAGCGACTGGGCGGCTTTAGTAGCCAGCTTTGATAATGAAGCCGATGCGCAAAAAATGACGGCGATGCTCATTCATCAAGGGCCGATGATACCGGCCCACAAAGTCCGGAAAGATAACAGCTACGTGGTGATCGCCGGCCCGTTTAAAAGCAGGAAGGAACTGAAAAGCGCCGCTAGGCGAATCCGCATGGATTTTGAGCTTGAGATTGAACCGTTGGCGCCCGTTGAAAATTGAGCGTTCCAATAGCAAGGGCTTAGGCAACTCGCAATAAATATTCCCCCTGTCACAAGAAAAAACATAGTCCACGAAAATCACGAAAGACACGAAAAAAATAATAGAAAACATCGTATGGTAGTGTTTTTCGTGCTTTTCGTGTCTTTCGTGGACAATTCTTTTAGGAATGAGCATGAAATAATATCGGCAATATGACGACTGCCCGTCCTTTGAGGACGCGCAGTCGTGATGTCCGAAAAATCACAGTGCCCAACTTGTTTCATGCTCATTCCTTAGTGGATTTAATACGTTGTGCTGTGAATCTGTGGTGGTTTATTTTTTGTGAGTTACCTTATGTTGTCGCAACATTCGGATGCCGATGGGATATTCACGCCTCATCCGCATCAATACCGAGTTCGGGCAACACCAGCAAGGTTTGTTCCCTGGGCAAGGCTTCCACTTGCCGCAACTGCCGGTCTATCGCCCTGGTGCGGATTTCCGCCGCGTCTATCGTATTGCGCGCCTCATCGAGCTTTTTCTTGGTTTTCGCCAGCACATCGCCGAACTTGCCGAATTCGGTCTTGACCGCGCCCAATACCATCCAGACTTCGCTGGAGCGTTTTTCAATCGCCAAAGTCCTGAAGCCCATTTGCAGGCTGTTCAGGATTGCCGACAGCGTGGTCGGGCTGACTAAGGTCACGCGGTACTCGCGCTGTAAGTGGTCAGACAGGCCGGGGCGGCGGATCACTTCCGCATACAGGCCTTCGATAGGCAAAAACAGCAGGCCGAAATCGGTGGTATGCGGCGGTTCCAGGTACTTGTCGCGGATGGCTTTGGCTTCGGCCTTGATGCGTGTCTCCAGCGCCTTGCCGGCTTCTTCCATAGCGGGCAAATCGGCGACGCCTTGCGCCTCGGCCAGCCTTTGGTAATCTTCGAGCGGAAATTTGGCGTCTATCGGCAGCCAGACGACAGCATCCCCGTCATCGCGGCCCGGCAGCTTGATCGCAAATTCGACGCGCTCGTTGCTGTTTGGGCGGGTGCTGACATTTTTGGCGTATTGGTTAGGGCTGAGCATTTGTTCCAGCAAGGTCTCTAATTGTACCTCGCCCCAGGTGCCGCGAATCTTGACATTGCTCAAGACTTTTTTCAGGTCGCCGACACCGGACGCCAGGCTGCGCATTTCCCCCAAACCGTTATGAACCTGCTCCAGGCGCTCGCTGACCAGCTTGAAGGATTCGCCCAGCCGTTGTTCCAAGGTATTGTGCAGTTTTTCATCGACGGTATGGCGCATTTGTTCGAGCTTTTGGTTATTGTCGGCTTGGATATGCGTCAATTTGGCTTCCACCGTTTGGCGTAGGGTTTCCTGGCCTTCGCTGTTGCGTTGCATCAATTGCTGCAATTGCCCTGTCATTTGCTCGCCGAATTGTTTCAGGCTCTGGGCTTGTTCGCCTCGGCCTTGGCGGGCGTCTTGCTGCGCCAGGTTAAGCTTGTCATCGACAAGCTTGCGCAAAAGCTCCGACTGGCTGCGGTGTTCCTGTTGGAAGGCGCCCAGCTTTTCCTCCAGCATTTGCCGCGATTGCTCCGTGCCGGTTTGCAGCAGCTGGTTTTGGCGTTCGATTGCCGCGCCCAGCTCTTCGCGGTTTTGCCTTAAGGTGTCGCTGATTTCCTGGCGGTTAGCGGCCATTTCGGCGCGGATGCTGCGCTCAAGCCGTTCATCGTTACCTTGTAACCCTGCAATCCTTGCGTTTTGCCGCAACACGGCCAGCAACACGAGGATTAGCAATACGAGAATAGCCGCGATACCGGCAGTTAACAGCGATTGTTCAAATATCATCTGCGTCATCTGCGTTCCATTGCGATTGATCGTTGAATATTTATTTTAGCAGGACACGGCGACTTTCCGGGCAAATCCCTCCTGCATGGTATTATTACCTTCCCGGCAGGGTTGGAACGGATATGATTATGCGCACAGAAAACGCCCGCCCAGGCTTGTTGTGATAAAATCCTTAATGCTTATAATCTCGCGCTCATAGCATCCACCACCCAACAAAATAATGGCATACGAATCATTGCTGAAAACGCTGCAACAGAAAGGCAAACTTTCTGCGTCGGAATTAAAAAAAGTCGAACGTGTAAAAAAAGGCTCCGTAGTCGAAAGCTTGCCGCAGTTGCTGGTTAAGTTAGGCTTGTGTTCCGAGCTTGATATCGCCGATGCGTTTGTCGAGTCCGGGCAGTTTGAGAAAGTAGCCCCCGACCAATACCCTTTGGAAGCGCAGTTGCCGGACAGCGTATCATTACGCTTCCTGAAGCAATATCATGTCATCGGCCTGGATCGCGATGAACAGGCGGTGACGGTCACGATGATGGACCCTGAAGACCCGTTTGTCATCGATGCCTTGCGGCTTGCGACCGGGAAAAAAATTATCGCCAAAGTCGGCTTATTATCGGAAATTGATACGGCGCTGGAAGTGCAGTACGGCGAAGGCCGTTCGCAAATGGACAAGATTGTCGATGGCCTGACGATGGACGACATCGGCGAGGAAGACCTGGAGCACTTAAAAGATCTCGCCAGTGAAGCGCCGGTGATCAAGATGGTGAACCTGATCATGCAACGGGCGATTGAAACCAAGGCCTCCGATATTCATATCGAGCCGTTTGAGCAGACCTTGAAAGTCAGGCTGCGTATCGACGGCGTGTTACAGGAAATCGATGCGCCGCCGGTCAAATCGACTGCTGCGGTGATCTCTCGCATCAAGATCATGGCTAAGCTGAACATCGCCGAGCGGCGTCTGCCGCAGGACGGCCGTATCAAGGTGCAGATGCTGGGTAAGGAACTGGATTTGCGGGTGTCGACGATACCGACGATGTACGGCGAAAGCGTCGTGATCCGTTTGCTGGACAAGGAAAATACCGTGCTGGATTTTACCGCGCTGGGCTTTTCCGGCATGCATTTGCAGCGCTTTCTCGATGTGCTGGCCTTGCCGCACGGTATTATCCTGATTACCGGGCCTACCGGCAGCGGTAAATCGACGACGATGTACGCCGCGTTAAAACAGCTCAATACTTCGGCGCGCAAGATTATTACCGTAGAAGACCCGGTCGAATACCAGATGGAAGGCATCAACCAGATCCAGGCCAAGCCGCAGATCGGCTTGACCTTTGCATCGGCCTTGCGCTCTATCGTCAGGCAAGACCCGGATGTCATCATGATCGGCGAAATGCGCGACCTGGAGACGGCGAGAATCGCCGTGCAATCGGCATTAACCGGCCACTTGGTGTTGTCGACGCTGCATACCAATGACGCCGCCGGCGGTGTCACGCGCTTGCTGGATATGGGCCTGGAAGAATACTTGTTAACCTCTACGGTCAACGGCATCTTGGCGCAACGCTTGGTCAGGAAATTATGCCCGCTTTGTAAGGAAAGCCATATCGCTTCCGAACAACTGATTGGTGAATTGCGCTTGAGACGCTTTGCGCCGGACGGCGATATTGTCCTGTACAAGCCGGTCGGCTGCCCGTCCTGTAATGGCATGGGCTATCGCGGCCGTATGGCGATTATCGAGTTTTTGCCGATGACCGACCCGGTCCGCAAATTGATCATGGCGCATGAAGAAGCCGGCGCGATACAAAAGCTCGCGATTGCCGAAGGTATGCAAACCCTTTATGAGAACGGCCTTGTTAAAGTCGTCGAAGGCATCACGACGCTAGAAGAAGTCATGCGCGTCACGTCGGAATAATCATGCCGTTATTTACCTATAAAGCCGTCAACACGGTAGGCGAGACGGAAGACGGCGTCAGGGACGCCGCCGATGAAGCGCAGTTAATCGCAGCCTTGCAGGCCGAGGGTTATATCCCGATTCGCATCACTAGCGCCCGTTCAGGTTCATTCCTGGGATTTGGCGGCGTAAAACAGGCTAAATTGTCGCAAAAAGACGTCGCGTTGTTCACCGGGGAACTGGCAACGCTACTGGAATCCGGCCTGCCTTTGGATAAGTCGCTATTAGTATTAATGGATTTGACCGAAGACAATGAACGGCTGACGAAATTAATCGCGAAGGTGCTGGAAAAGGTGAAAAGCGGTTCTTCACTCGCCGATGCGCTGGAAATACAGGCAGGGATTTTCACCAAGTTTTACCTGAACATGATACGCGCCGGCGAAGCGGGTGGCAGTTTGGGCGAGGTGCTGGTCAGGCTGTCCGAATACCTGGAAAGCTCACAGGAGCTTAAGGATACGGTCAGCACGGCATTGATTTACCCGGTGATATTGCTGGTGATGTCGCTGGCTTCCGTCTTTATCATGCTGACTTTCGTCGTGCCGCAATTTACCGAGATGTTTGAAAGCGCCGGCAAGGCCTTGCCGGTATCGACGCAAATTGTCGTCGGCATGGCGGAGTGGCTGCAAAGCTATTGGTGGCTATTGATAGGCGGCTTTGTCGGCCTGTCCAGTTATATGAAATTCCAGATGGCGGACCCGGCCAGGAAAAAAGTCTGGGACGGCTATTTCCTGAAAGTTCCGCTGTTCGGTCATATTCTTTTAAACAAGGAAACCGCCAATATCAGCCGGACGCTGGGAACTTTATTGGGTAACGGCGTTTCCATCATCGCGGCTCTCGTGATTGTGCGTGAAACCGTAGACAATTTGGTCGTCGCGGAGGCCATTGCCGATACCGAAGAGCAGTTAAAACAGGGCAGGCATCTATCGGATGCTTTGCTTGAAAAAGGGATATTCCCTAAAATGGCGATGCAGATGATTAAAATGGGCGAAGAAACAGGGCGTTTGGAAGAAATGCTGTTGCGCGTCGCGACGATTTACGACAAACAGCTCAGGGTCGCTATACAACGCATGCTGGCTTTCCTGGAGCCGGCGCTGATTATTACCCTGGGGCTGATTATCGCCGGCATTATCGTATCGATTTTACTGGCGATTTTGAGCGTCAATGACTTGGCTTTTTGATATTTGACAGACTAAAACAACGGAATATAAACACCATGAAACAACTAAAAAATCGTGCGGAAACCGGCTTTACCTTATTGGAATTACTGGTTGTGTTAGGCATTATCGCGATGCTGGCCGGGATCGTCGGCCCGCAAGTCATGAAGCATATGGGCGAATCCAAGACCAAGGCGGCGAAAGTACAAATCGAGGACCTGTCGGCTACGCTGGATATGTATAAGCTCGACCTGGGCCATTATCCGACGACCGAGGAAGGCCTGAAAGCATTAATCGAATCGCCCGATAGCGCCAAGCGCTGGAACGGGCCTTACCTGCAAAAATCCAAAATACCCCTAGATCCCTGGCAACAGGACTATCACTATGTTTATCCCGGCGAACACGGCAAATTTGACCTGTTTTCATTAGGCGCGGACGCTAAGGAAGGCGGCGAAGGCGAAGACCAGGATCTCGTCAGCTGGGAATAATCGACCTCATGCAAGGATACCCTAAACAACAGGGCTTTACGCTGATTGAGCTGATCGTTGTCCTGGTCATTGTTATATTAGGGTTTTCCGCTATCGGCATCAGCTTGTCATCGGGCAACGATACGGCGGAAATTAAAGCCGCGGCGAGAGATATTGTGTCTGCATTGCGCTATGCAAGAGGGCAGGCATTAATGGATCATCAAGAAATCGCGCTGAGTTTCGACCTTGAGGAAAACAGTTATACCCTCAGCAACCGCGACAAGATTTATACGGTTCCCGATGAAATCAGCCTCACCGTCGTTACCGCGCAGAGCGAATTAACCGGGCAAGGGCAGGGCAATATACGTTTTTACCCGGACGGCTCGTCGACCGGCGGGCGAGTGACGCTGGAACGCGATAAAGCCAAATTACAAATCGACATCAACTGGCTGACCGGCGCTTGTGAACTTAACGACACCTTCGATGATGCAGACCGATAAACAGCGGGGCTTTTCGCTACTGGAAATCCTGATTGCTTTTGCGATCCTGGCGCTTTCTTTAGGCCTCTTGCTGAAGATATTTTCAGGCGGCGTCAATATTGCCTCCGTCGCGGAGGAATATACCGCCGCCGTGCAGATTGCCGAATCCTTGATGACCAGGGCCGGTGTCGAGACGCCGTTGCAAGCAGGCGAAAGCTCGGGGCTGGAAAATGATCGATATAACTGGCGGGTTGTTGTCAACCCTTATGCCTATAATCCTGGACAACTGGATATGAGTGCATTGAAACTGGTGCTTTTTAAAGTCGATGTCACGGTAAGTTGGGGTGACGGCAACAGCAGCGAACGGCAGATTGCGCTGTCAACCTTGAAACTGGCGAGTGAAAATCCTTTATGAAGCGGGATAACACTGATCGTGGTTTTACGCTGATAGAAGTGCTCATCGCAATGACCTTGCTGAGCATTATGGTGGTCTTGCTGTTCGGCACGTTGAGAATTTGTGCCGAAAGTTGGGAAAAAGGCGAAAACAAGATAGAAGAAGTCAACGAAGTCGCCGTTGTTTATAATTTTTTTCAGCGGCATTTATCGGCGGCTAAGCCGCTATACGATGATTTTAGCGTTGTGGGCCAGCGAACATTTTCTTTCCAGGGTAATGCGCAGTCCCTGCAATTTGTCGGCGATTTTCCAGCCAGTGCAGGGCGTGGAGGATTGCAGCTGTTTTCGATTCAATTACAGGATTCGGATGTCTCGTCACCCGATGGGACATTTATCAACGTGACCTTAACGCCTTTTTTTCCGCCGGTCGAAGGGGAAGAACTCCAGGAAGAAGACGTGCCCTTGATAAAACATGTCAGGAATTTTTCCCTCGCGTATTTCGGTCCCGACGATACCGGCGAAGCCAGTTGGCAAAACGAATGGCTGGAGAAGGAAACACAGCCTCAATTAGTCAAGATCAACATCGAACCCGATAACGGCATCTATTGGCCTGAAATGATCGTCGAACTCAAGGTCGCCGCTTTGCAGGACGGCGCCGGGATAGGTGTCGTCGATACGGACACCACGGAAGACGACGACCAGGGCGCCGAGGATGATCCCGTTGACGGCGTCGTCGATGACACCGGGGTGACCGAGTGAGCTTGCCGCGTATGAAAAAGGAAAAGGCAACGACGCCGGCGCAACAGGGATTCGCGCTGGTGCTGGTGTTGTGGGTGTTGAGTTTGTTGACGATCATGGCCGGCAGCTTTGCGTTGAGCATGCGCCGTGAAACCTCGATTATCGCCAGCATCAAGAATAATGCCGAGGCTGCGGCCGTTGCAGAATCGGGTATTGCCATCGCGGAACTGATGCTGCTGAACCCCAACCAGGATAAACGTTGGCGGACGGACGGCACGATCTACCCAATAACCGATGCCGACGCGCTAGGCAGCGATAATGCCGAAGTGCGGGTACGGCTGTTGGCGGAAACCGGCAAGATAGACATTAACAAAGCCGATCAAAAACTGTTGGCCGGGTTGATGGCCCAGTTGCCGGTCGAAGACGAGCAGCAACGGGTCAAGCTGGTCGGTGCGATACTCGATTGGCGGGATGAAGACGACCTCATCAATATCGATGGTGCGGAGCAAAAGGAATATAAAGAGGCGGGTTTAAGTTACCAGCCCAGGAACAAGCCGTTCCAGACCGTGGATGAGTTGCAATTGGTATTGGGTGTCGATAGGACGATATACGAGTGGCTGGAGCCGTTAGTGACGGTGTATTCAGGGCAGCCTAACGTCAATGTGCAATACGCGTCGAAGGATGTCTTGCAGGTGCTGCCCGATGTCGATATGGATTTAATAGATGATTATATGGCCGCCAGGCTGGAGAGCATAACAAACGGCTCGCCGGCGCCGGCGTCACCGTTTGGTGTGGGAGAAACCAAGTCGGCTGGGGATGGCGAGGCGCTGACCCTTGTCTCTGAAGCGCTGCTCGATGACGGTTCGAGAGCGGTCATCAGCGCGGTCATCAAAGCAGGCGGCGGCGCCCAGGCCGGGCAGCCGTTTCAAGTGTTGGAATGGCATCGCAACACGGTGAGCGATGGTTCATTATTTGCCGATACCGTAGGCGCAAGCACGATAAGCGAACTCTTAGTGAAGAACTATAAGTAAAGATATGTTAAACCTGGATACAAACGTTGATATAGATTTTAAAGTATTCCTTCGCTGGTGGCGGCGCGAACTCAGCTTTTTAGTGCCTGAAAAAATAAAACGACTATTTAATGATAAACAGGGATTTGTTGTTATCAGTACGGAAGGCCCGCAATTAATCCTGGCCTTCCTGCCGGGCGAACAGGATTATTTCAGCAGCCCATCAGGTGCCGGCGCATCTGGTGGGCTGGAAGTGCAGCAGGTCGAGATCATCGCAAAAGTTGAGCGGAATGAAGCCGGTATAGCGCATTGCAAAGCCTTATTGGCAAACGATGAAAGATTGCTCAAGGCGAATGTCATTCTCAGGTTAACGGGGCAGGAAGCGATTTGCCGGGAACTGGCCTTGCCGGCGGCGGCCAAGGAAAACCTGCAGCAGGTAGTCGCTTACGAACTCGACCGCTATACGCCGTTTAAGGCCGAACAAGTTTATTTTGCCGTTAAACCTGTGAATGGCGTCAATGAGCAGGGGCAGCTTAAGGCGATGCTGGTGTTGACGACGCGAGAAGTGCTTGATGGACTTTATGAAGATATTAAAGCGATGGGCCTGTCGCCGTTGTTTGCCGATTACCAGGGCGCAGCTAACCATCTTGACCGACTCGACGACGCTTACAATTTGCTGCCTGAATGGCTAAGGCAGAAAACGGCGAAAACACCGCGATTAATTCATGCCGCGTTGATGGCATCGGTCGGTTTATTAGCCGCCGCAACGTTGGTGGCGCCGGTCTGGTTTGAATACCAGACCGTTAAGGCCTTGGAAGACAAGATCAAGATAATAGAAAAAGACGCTAAAAAAATTAAGGCCTTACAGTCGGAAATCGATACCGTGATCGATGAAACCCAGAAGTTGATTGATGAAAAGAATGCGACGCCTATGGTGGTCGAACTATTGAATACCTTAAGTACGATTATAAAAAATGATACCTGGCTGGCGTATTTGCAATATTCGGAAAACCATTTGCAAATACAAGGCGAATCGCCTGCGGCATCGACGCTGATAGGCATCCTCGAGGACTCCGAATTATTTACCAAGGCTCGCTTTGTTTCGCCGGTCACGCAAAACAATATCAGTAAACTGGAGCGTTTCCAGATTACCGTTGATACCGTAAAGAAAGGAGCCGGCAATGGAAATCCCTAAATTCCAGACGCAGCGCTGGCTTGCCGTAGGGCTGTTGATTATTGTCTTGCTGGTTATCGGCATGCTGCTTGTAGCACCGGTAGTGTCTAAAGGCCTGGCGCTGAACGAGGCCAAAAACACACTGGTATTCAGGTTGCAACAATATGAACGGATTTTGGCAAAGAAAGATTCGGTTATTGCCGGCATCGATAACATCAAGGGCCAGCATGACGAGCAAGGTTATTTTAACAGCCAGGAAACCGATTCCTTGGCGTCTGCCGAGATGCAGAATTTTATAAAAAAAACCATTGTTGACGCCGGCGGGCAATTAAGCAGCACGCAGGCCATTCCCGTCAGCGTTAAAGACGGCTTTAGCCGGATAACGGTCAGGGTCAGGATGACCGGCAACAGCGAAGTCCTGAGAGCGGTGCTATACAAGATAGAAACGTCCACGCCGCTGATTATTATCGACCAGATAGACATCAGGCCGATGCGCGGCAAGCGTAATATGACGACACATAAAATCGAACCCAGTAATGATTTGAACGTTAATTTTCAGGCCGTTAGCTTTATGAGAAAACCATCCGAATGAATAGTAGCCAAATAAATAATAAGCTGGTGACTGTCTTAGGCGCCGTGTGCGGGGTTCTGCTGTTGATTCTTATCGCTGAATTGTTCTATGCGAAACAGGCGCAAAAACACCTGCTAAGCTCAAATTTACCGCTTGAGAAAAATGCGCCTAAGGATGAGATGCCGAGTATAGACCTTACGCAACGGACCGAGGAAAGTTATGAGGACATGGTGGCGAGGCCTTTATTCATTGAAGGCAGGAAACCGGTGCCCGAACCCAGCACCGGACAGGCCCAGGCCAATGCCGTCGCCGTCAAGTTCGATTGGCAGTTAAATGGCGTTTATACGGCGGCTAAAGGGCTTTCGGCATTATTTACCCGGGCATCAAAAGTACCTAAAGACAATTACCGCAAGATAAAGCAAGGCGACGACCTTGACGGCTGGAAACTCAGCGAAATCCAGAAAGACAGGGTCATATTGATGCAAGATGACAGCCGGAAGGAATTATTGTTGAGAAAACCGAAACTGAAGCAGTTACCGCAGAAAAGAAGCAATGCGCCGCCGCATCCTCCCGTCGATGCTGAAGCCCCCGGAGCGCCTGTAGCGGAACCGCCTCCCGAATCCGAACCTGAACCTGAGTCCCCGGAAGACTCTTTTGAGAATAGTGATAATGAAGAATTTTAAGAAAATAACAACAGCGTCCTGCCTGGTCGCGATGGGTATGTCGCTTTCGAGCTGTGAGTTGTTAGGTCCCAGGCAGGCTGAATTCCTGCCGTTGACGCCGGTTGCCAAACCGGCGCCTGACCCCAAGGCGGAAGATGTTTTTAAAGACCTGAAAAATAAGCCGCCTGTTACGGATTCATTGAAATCAAAAATGGAGCTTTATCCCGGAACAGACCGGTTTGTGCCGTCCGTCCCGGCACAGCACAGGAAAAGCGGTTCGGGAGCGGGTTCGTACAGCCTGAATTTTGACGATGCCGACCTTGGTGAAGTCGCCAAAGTCGTGCTGAGCGACATACTCGGGCAAAACTATGTATTAAGCCCCAAAGTGGCCGGTAAAGTCACGTTGCAAACCACCCAGCCATTGACCAAGGATGAATTATTGCCCACGCTGGAGATGGTCCTCAGGATGAACAATGCCGCGCTGGTAAAAGACGGCAAGATCTACCATATCGAACCCGCCGCCGATGCCTTGTATACCTCCGATATATCGACGGGCGGCAGTAACCCCGGCTACCAGACGCGGGTTATCCCGATCAAGAATGTCGCCGTTGAAGACATTATCGAGGTGTTGAAACCCTTGGTGCAGGAAAAAACCATCCTGCATGTCGACGGCACCCGCAATATCCTGGTCGCTTCGGGCACACCGGATGAAATGGCGCGAGTCATGGACATGGTCGGCACTTTTGACATCGACGTCCTGAAAGGCCGGTCGTTCGGCCTGTTTCCACTGGCGCATACGGAGCCGGAAACGATCATCAAGGAACTCGAAGAAGTGTTCAACAAGAAAGGCAAAACGGAAGACTCCGATTTCTTCCGCTTTATAGCGATTGAACGCATGAACGCGGTGATGGCGATTACGCACCAGGCCCGGTATTTACAGGATATAGAAAGCTGGGTGCTGAGGCTGGATAAGGCCCAGTCCGGTACCGGAGGCGGCGTTAACGTCTATAAAGTCCAGCATGCCGATGCCGAGGAGCTGGCCGACACCTTGAATGAAATTTTTACCGGCGCGCAAAGACAGGATAAATCCGCAAAAGTCGCTGCAGGGAAAAAAGCCTCCGAAATCAGCAATAAAACGACCGATAGCAAGACCGATACGAAAACCTCATCGTCAAGCAGCAAACGAAGCAGCAGCCGCAGCAGCAGGGGTTCCAGCGGCACCGGCACGGCGGCCGTGGCCGACGTCGAGGATGTCCGAATTATTTCGGACAAGGCGAATAATGCCCTGATTATCGTCGCGACGCCGCGCGAATATGACGTGATACTGCCGGTGATCAAGCAGTTGGATATTTTGCCGTTGCAGGTGCTGATCGATGCGACGATCGTATCGGTTTCGTTGACCGATGAATTACAGTACGGCATAGCTTGGTATTTGAAAAAAGAAGCCAGCGCCGTGGGCAGCGGTTTGGGAGGCGCTCCTATACTCGGAACGATGGGGCAGGCTGCAGTGGATGCAACCGGCGCCGTCGCAACCGGCGGTTTGAGCGCACTGTATAACTCAGGTTCTATTAATGCATTGTTAAGCGCACAGGCGACCAATAATAAAGTCAACGTTATTTCATCGCCGTCGCTGATGGTGCTGAATAACCAGCAAGCGACGATAGAAGTCGGCGACCAGATACCGATATTAACCAGTAGCTTGTCAACTGCGGTCGGCAGCGGCACCACTGGCATCGCCCAAAGTAATTCTATCCAGTACAAGGATACCGGCGTCAAATTGGAAGTGACGCCGAGAGTCAATGCGAACGGCATGGTGATTATGGAGATTAATCAAAGCGTCAGCAGCCCCAAGAAAACCACGGTAAGCAGTATTGAATCGGCGACTATCGAGAAAAAGGAAATCAATAGTTCCGTTGCCGTGCATGATGGCGAAACCATCGTGCTGGGGGGCTTGATCGATGACAACAATTCGGCCAATAAAGGCGGAATCCCTTGGCTATACGGGTTGCCGTGGGTAGGATCATTATTCGGCAATACCGATAATAATAGAACCAAAAAAGAGTTGGTAGTCCTGATTACGCCGCGTGTCGTCAAGAGCAAACAGGATTCCAGGCTTATTTCTAATGAATTCAAGCGTAAATTGACCGGGATTTATCATTAAATTGTAACTGCTCAGCCTCATCATTCCCATGCGGAGCGTCACTGCCATTAAGGTAAGGCAAAATAGTCATTTTAGAAGCGGCAATCGGGAGTACAAACCTAGGTTTGTACTCCGAACAGGCATGCTGAAAGGCTTAACTTAATGGCAGTGACGCGGAGCGTGGGAATGATGGATATTGTTTTTATGGGCTGGGCAATTACAAAAACAACCTGTTTGACCTGTGTTGTTCGAATAGTTACGGCTGCAATCCGCTTGTTTTTAATGCAATTATGCCGGCTACTCTACTGATTATTGATGATAACCCATCCGATATACGGCCTCTTGTCGAGATCCTGCGTGACCAGGGTTTTCGCATTATGGTCGCACTCGATGGCGCTGATGGATTCAATAAGGCGGTTATCCTGCAGCCTGCGCTGATTTTGTTGGATCGCCTCATGCCGGACATGGACGGCTTAAGCACCTGTCGTTTGCTAAAATCCGACCCTCGCACAGCCGATATTCCGGTTATCTTCCTGACAGCGATGCAGGCCGCTGAAGACAAAGTGAAAGGCTTCGAACTCGGCGTTTGTGATTACATTACCAAGCCCTGGCACCCTCCCGAAGTGATCGCCCGCTTGCGGGTTCATATCGCATTGCACCGCCGCCTTCGGGAAACTTCAGCCAATCAATTGCCCGAACCCTTAATTTCAGCCGGTCCGGAAATGAACCGCGCCGAACAGCGCGTACATAAAGCCCAGTTGCTTTATTTGCAAGCCATCGACACAACGCCGACCTTGACTGAAATCGCACACAGCGTCGGGACTCACGCCCGCCAGTTAGCCGAGGATTTTCGCCGCGTCACGGGGCAATCCGCCCAGCACTGGCTGCGCGAGAAGCGCATGATACGCGCCTGCGAGCTGTTACTGACGAGTGAAATGGATATTGGCCGAATTGCCGAGCAGGTCGGCTACACCTCTGCCGCTGCTTTTTCTAATGCGTTCCGGGAGTATTTTAGCCTATCGCCGAGTGAATATCGCCGTGCTGCGGGTCTCGACCGATAAGCCCGGCGTCACTTAGGTTTTGAACGTAACCGTCGTTTAAATAAGTCGCGAGCTGTTGCCGAATAGCGACAAAATCATAGCGCTCCAAATGCTGTCTCACTTGCCCCGCAAGTGCCGGGTTGTGATACGCCAGATGGCTGATACAGGCTTCAACGGCAAACACATCGCCTGCGTCCAGCGCGTTTTCCCAATCCGACCGCGTACAGGCTGAACCGGGCTTTGTATCGCTGTTTGGCGGTGCATGCAACCACTCAATCTCCAACGCTTCAGCGATGGTGGCGAGTATCTTAGTTTGAGAGGCGGGTTTACTGATCACGGCGACAAAGTCTTTAGTTTGTTCCGGCGGTGAAGCGGAAATTAAAATGACCGGCACGGTATCCCAGCCGTCAAGTTCGCGTAACTGAGGCAGCACTTGGTCAGCCGTCGTGTCCGCCAAATGAAAGTCTATCAGGACTAAATCATAGCGCTTGGGTAAACGGGCGTAATCCAGCAAAGCAGTGGCTGTTTCTGCCGCAAGCACTTCAAATCCGATCGCCTCCAGCGATTCGGCCATGAAATGCCGGTGATCGGGCGTGTCATCAACGACCATAATGCGCCGCGACGGCCCTTCATAACCAATGACATCGTGTTGTCCGCTAAATGGTGAAATAGCGGCCGGATCGGCGGGAATCAACGGTAATCGCAATGTAAATGTGCTGCCTTGGCCTAATACGCTGTCGGCAAACAGCTCGCCGCCCATTGCCTTTGACAACTGTAGTGCGATCGCTAGCCCCAAACCCAGTCCCGAGTCGTTGCCGCCGTCGTCGCCCCGTTCAAACGGTTGGAAAATACGTTCGATATGCGCGCCTGCGATGCCCCTGCCGGTATCCTGTACTTGCAGTTGTAATTGGCTGTGGCTATTCCGGCTCAGGCGCAAGGCAATTTGGCCGTTTTTGGTATGCGCGGCGGCATTGGAGAGTAAAACGATGCCGATTTGAATGAGGCGGCGACTATCTGTTTCTATGCAAATGGGCAAATCGGTATCGACAGTCAATAAGAATTCATTATTGCCTTGCGCCGCTAAAGTTGTCCCGTAAGCGCGTAATTGTTCAACCAAGTGATGGGTATAGTTGGGTCGGGGTTTGATATGCAGTTCTGAGTATGAATTTTTAACGAAGGCGAGCAAATCATCAATCAAGTCCAGCAAGTGTTGGCCGGCGTCGGAAATGGTATTCATGTAGCGTAGCGTCTTCTCGCGGCGGGCTAAGTCGGCATAGTTTAAAATCGTATGCATGGGCGAGCGCAACTCATGGCTGATCTTGGCTAAAAACAGCGTTTTCGCCTGATTGGCTTTATGTGCCTCGTCGCGCGCCGCTTCAAGCTCCAGGGTTCGCTGCTTGACTTCCCGGTCCAAACGCATTTCGGTTTCACGTTGCAAGATCATATTCACTTCGAGCGCCTGCTCGCGCTCGGTACGCAGCCTGTCGACGCGCGCAGCCGTACCCAGGTAAAAAAATAGCGTGCTGATAAAAGCATTTAATAGCGCCATAAAATCAACATGGCTACTCGGCGCAATCCAGCCCGCAGCTTCGACCAAGCGGCGATAAAGGCCGAAAACAGCAAAACTGTAACCGCATAACAGCCACCAAGCCGGGTAGAAGCCGCGCCAGGCAGTAATAAAGCAGGCATAAAACACGGCCAATTGCACCAGTAAGCCTAAAAGACTTAAGCCTTTGAATACGTTCCCCATGGCGTCAAGCCATATTGCAGCAAAGCTTACGCCGCCTGCAATCACGGCTACGCTGAAAAAAAGATAGCGTAACCAGCGTGAGTAATGGCTGGGCGGCAAAAATAAAGCCACCAATAACATCTGGATCACTAAAAAAGTGGCTGACAAGACATTAATTAGTGGTAACAAAAAACCAGGCGGCTGCGGCCAAAGGTAAAAAGTGGCATAGCCCATGACAATGCTGCTCCAAGTCGTGACGCATAGCGCACGTAAGCCGTTGAGCGCCAGTACAAGGTCGCGGGCGACAAGTGCTTGCAAAAGGCCAAATACCGCCAAGCCCAAGGTTGCGCCAAGCAACAGTAAATCCCGGTACCCGTTTTTCTCCTGCCGTTTATGGTAATCCTGCGGCGTCTGCCAACTGGGATGCAAGGTAATCACCGTGTTTGAATCGATCGAAAGATACAGCGTCCGTTTTTCCAACGCTTGCAACTGGATAGGAAATACGACGCCACGGTCGGGTATTGCCCGTTTATCCACGGGTACTGCCAAACCGGTTTGCAAAGAGTCCCACTGTTGCCGGTTTTTGCCAGGCTGGTAAAGCACCACAAAGGCAAGCCTGGGCGTACCCAAATCCAGCAGGCCTTCCACGACTTTGTTGCCGGTATTTTCAAGTTCCACACGCAACCAAATCCTGTCATCACGAAAGCCTAGGCTGATGCCTTGCTGGGTGATGGGGGCAAAATCCTGGGCGGGTTTGCCCGCAATCCCGGCAACAGGCTGGTGTTTATTCTCGCTAGCCAGCCATCCTGCACCGATGCGCACCTGCGCCAAGGATTCGTCCGCCTGAAGCATGCCGGAAAAACTCAACAAAACAATTGCCAGGCCCCTGTTAAAAAATCGTCTCGCGTTACTACGCCGCATTGCCCGTCCTCAAAGCCATTGGTTTTTTCTATTGGGGAAAAACATTATTTGAAGGGATTTTAACGTGTGTTAGCGGCAAAGACACCTGGGATTCATTTAACGCAAGTTGACGCAATAATTGCTACCTGTTGGCGCAACCGGGTTTACAAAAAAATCCATAGAATGAGGCTGTTTAATATTCCACCGGTTGCCGGCTAAAAAATACCGCTTATGAATTTTCCACGGCGATCACATCGTTCTGAGTGAACGGTGTATTTACCGCTCTGGGGCGGTTTATTTTTCGAACTGCCTGATAGATTCAATATCAGCGAGCCGCTTTTTGTTGGCCGGTACTTTGTTACCGACCCGTTACCCATTCGCTTAGGAGCATTATCATGGCCGATCCCGTTTACAGCACAATTCTCACTAATCCTTTTGGTTTAACCAGCGTCAGCGGTAAGAGTGATCCCACTTTTGTCGATATTGACGGCGATGGCGATTTGGACGCCTTTATCGGCACGCTTGATGGCAGCGTTTTGTTTTACCGCAATACCGGGACGGCCACCAGTCCTGTGTTTGCCAGTCCTACCACCAACCCATTTAATATCAGCGAGATATATCCCGATAACGGGTTTGCTTCACCCGATTTCGTCGATATAGACGGCGATGGCGACTTGGATCTTTTTGTTGGCACCTTGTATGCGCATGCCGAGTTTTTTCTTAATACCGGCAATGCCGGCAACCCTTCTTTTGCATCGCCTGTAAGCAACCCGTTTGGTTTAAGTAATAATGACGGCCAGAATAAACCTGATTTTGTCGATATTGACCACGATGGCGATATGGACGTTTTTATCGGCAATCATAACGGGGATTTACAGTTTTATCGCAATACAGGCAGCGCCAGCGGTCCGAGTTTTGTCAGGGAAGGCGGTACAACTCCTTTTGGCATTATTGACGTAGGGTTCCAAACTAACCCAAAATTTGCCGACATTGACGGCGATGGCGACTTTGATGCGTTGGTCGCTGAAGCAACTTCGGGAAATGTCTTTTTCTTCCGAAATACCGGTACCATCGCTAGCCCAGCCTTTGCGGCGCCCACTACAAATCCTTTCGGCTTGACCAGTGTCGGCGGTAGTAATACCTCTGTAGACGTCGTTGATATAGACGGCGATGGCGATTTGGATGCCATCCTCGGAAGCTCTGCGGGCAATACGGTAGTTTTCCTCAATAATATCAAGCCGACTTTGACCAGTTTTGCTTCCACTGTCGCCGGCGGCAATGAAGACAGCGAAATAGCCATCAGTTTCAGCGCATTGCAGGCCCAAGGCAATGAAGCCGATGCCGACGGTACGGTCAATGCGTTTATAGTCAAGGCAGTCAGTACCGGGACCTTAAAAATAGGTGGCTCATCGGGGACGGCAACGGCATGGAACGCGAGCAGCAACGCGACGATAGACGCGACGCACCAAGCATACTGGACCCCGGCGGCGAATGCCAACGGCACGTTGAACGTATTCACAGTGACCGCGAAGGACAATAGCGGCGCGGAGTCTGTTAGTTCCGTGCAAGCGACGGTCAGCGTAACTGCGGTGAACGACGCGCCGGTAGGCGTCCCGACCCTCAGCGGCACGGCCACCCAAGGCCAAACCTTAAGCGCCGTGACCAGTGGCATTAGCGATGCGGACGGCTTAGGCGCGTTCAGCTATGTCTGGAAAGCGAACGGCAGCGTCATCAGCGGCGCAACGGCCAGCACCTTTACCTTGACTGAAGCGCAAGTCAGTAAGACGGTTACGGTTGAAGTCAGCTATACCGACGGCCACGGCACCGCCCAAGGCCCATTGACCAGC
>Ga0172373_10001593_pt1 | contig 36592 bp, 32 predicted proteins | sample Lak10m_2_FD_114546 | JGI IMG/M metagenome (GOLD analysis project Ga0172373, IMG submission 114546) | Freshwater microbial communities from Kabuno Bay, South-Kivu, Congo - kab_092012_10m | ecosystem: Environmental > Aquatic > Freshwater > Lake | place: Democratic Republic of the Congo...
AAAGCCCCCGCCGGACCGGAAGGGTAGCTTGCCACGCCGGATCCGATTGCGAATGGATTACCTGAAAGTGCAATGTTGTTGCTTCCGGTGCTGTAGCCGGTAATGGTGTACCCACCTTTGGCCATATTGGCGTTGGATACAATGCGATTATTAACATATCCCGAATATGCGCTCGTCACTGGGGGACTTATGATTGTTAACGTAGAGGACCCACCGCTTGTAGTGCAAGAGAACGTTCCCAAACCCGCCTTCTTAAAAGCGTAGTAACCAAAATATACATAGTAGGAAGGTCTGCCTCCTCCGCTGACAAATGAATTGTTTTGAAAAACCAATCCGCCCGTGAACCCAGTGTCGTAACCCCCCAGTCCGCCCGGATTGAGATAGTATCCGATTACTTTGTCATTAGATGAAGTCGTTGTGATTCTGTTATTGCTTAAGAAACACGTTCCAGCCGATCCCCAGATATAGAAAGGATACACAGTATGACCACTCGATGTCACTGAACTATTTATGGAAGTCAAGCAGTTCTCAACGATCCAGCTGGTTCCTGATATTTGAACGGCGGCGATGGGTAAGACGAAGTTCATGTTGCTGATGCGGATGTTGGAATTTCCATCCGGAAGTATATCTGTCATGGTTGCTGCACCGATACAACAGGCATCGAAGTTACCGACACCCGAATTATAGTTATTAGTGACATTAAAGTCGTGCAAGTACACGTTGTTGGCGGCAATGCGTAGGACGGGGTTAGCGCTGTCTCTTTGAACGATGATCGAGGTCGGATTGCCGTATATTTCCAGCGACTTATTAATCACTACGTTCGAAGTCAATATAATTGACGCGGTAATGGCGATTCGGTCTCCGGCTGCAGAGGCTGCGATGGCGTTAATCAGCTCCGTCGCGGTGGCGACCGATCGAGTCGTGCCCGAGAAGGTTGGAACGGCCGGAATCGCCGGGATCGCAATCGGACTTGGGCAAGACATGCGTAGCGAAGCGGCAATCTTGGTTTACTAATCATATCAAAACTTACGATTCATCATCTGACCAATATTTTCCGCCGTAGTCGACGAGCAGCTCCTGACCGGCGGCGATGTTGCGTATGACGCGCACCGTTCCGCTGGCGGTGAACACGCAATTGTTTTCGTTTCGATCTGCGTCGCCGTGATTGATGTACCGTGCCCAGGTCATGGCGTTGCAGCGCGCTCCGTCGATGAACCACCCGGAGTTGCCGTCCAGGCTGTAGGCGTAGTCGGCGTCCCGTTCTGGCGCCTTTACGATGCGTCCTCCGTAGCGCCCTAGCAGTTTGTTGCGCGGAATGTCTCTGAGTGCAAAGAGCCCAAGTCCGTGCACGCTGGATGGTTTGACACGCACGACGCCCTCGAGTTGCAAGGGCAGGGGGACTTCGACGGCTTCTTGTCCCGCCCTGCCTTGTCGCAATGAAGCAGCTTCGACCGTAAGTCTGCAGTCTTCGTCTGCACGGGCGCCGGTAGTCGACATTTCGTTATTCGCTGCACTTTTGAATTAAAGAGACTGAGACCCCAAGCGGCGGCGTCGTGTGCGTGTGTTTGCGCGCGCGTTTCGTGTGTGCGTAAATACAAACTATGGCGGCTTTTGGGTCTGGCGATGCGGACGAGACGGGTATGGATGGCGCCGCCGTGCGTCGCGCGTACGAGAAGGCGCTGCGCAACTATCTGAGTACGCCGGCGTCGGCGTCGGCGTCGGCGTCGGCGTCGGTGCGCGGCGGAACGGCGGCGTTGGTTCGTCCGCGCGATTTGCCATCCACCATGCCGCACGTGTTGGGGGGCGGTCGATATGCGATCACGGAGCGAATCGGTTCGGGGGCGTACGGCACGGTGTACGGCGGCGTGTCGTTGGTGACGCAGCGCCCGGTGGCGATCAAAGTGGAGTCCACGCGCGAGCGGCACCCGCAGCTCATGATCGAGACAGAGACGCTCATGTGGCTGGAGGACCACGCCTGTTCCGACATTGTGCCGCACGTCAGTTTTAAGGATCGCACGGAGAACGGAAAGTGGATTTACACCGTGATGGATCGACTGGGCGACAATTTGCTGACGTTGTTGTCGCGCCGGCGCGGGCGCTTTTCGGACGGCACCGTGCTCAAAGTGGCGCACCAGATGATTTGCATATTTGAGAAGCTGCACGGCGCCTTCATTATGCACCGCGACGTAAAGCCCGAAAACTTTTGTTTGAAGCGCGAGGATCCCCGCAAGCTGTGCGCCATCGACTTTGGCATGTCGAAGGCGTACGCGGACCCGGAGTCGCGCCGTCACATTCCATCCGAAACGCGCCACGCATTCATGGGCACGGCGCGCTACGTGTCGATTCACGATCACGAAGGTCAGCAGATGAGCCGGCGCGATGACATCATCAGCGTGGGTTACGTGTGCGCATATTTGTCAGCGGGCACGCTTCCGTGGCGGCGGTGCGAGGAGCGTTTGAACACGCGGGAGGGGCAGGACGATCCCATGGCGGTGTACGACGAAATCTGCCGCCTGAAACGACAATACGTGCGCAACAATCGCCTGGCGACGGAGCTGGGCGTTCCGAACGCCGTGGTCAGCATCATTGAGCACGGCTACGGACTTTCCTTCGAGGAGCGCCCGAATTACGCGCGCATGAAGGATTGGCTGCTTACAGAACTGCAAGAGCACGGAGGGCTTGAGTCCGAGTACGATTGGGAGAGTCTCGAAGCACCGATGCCAGCGACGCGTCGTCGCTTCTGAGGGTTGATTTCCGATCCTGCAGAACGGAGGCGAGTACGAACATGGCGAGAAGCGACGCGCAAATCGCCAGCACGCAGAACCAGCTGTACGACGTGAGGCCGTTCATGTCGAAATCTCAAATATTTGGCAGCGGGCGTGTTCCTTTGATCCTGCATGTGCATCTGCGTCGCGACGTGTGAGTTTTGTGTGTGTGGGTGTGCGCGAATGTGGGGGGTGAGGGGAGTTTGTCTGCAATATTAAAAGAGTGAAACAACTTTACGTCGAAGATCGATGCCTCGTCGTAAGACTTATTCTGTGATGCGTTTGCAGATGGATGCTGCTTCGGATGCGGGTGTGCAGGAGGCGGTGTTGCCGGCGACGGAGGTGGAGGAGGTGTCGGAGTCGTTGGGTGCGGCTTCGGGGGGTGTTGATTCTTCGGAGGGCGGGGAGGGGGAGGCGGCTGCGGCTGCGGTTTCTGTGACGGTGGTGCCGCCGTCGTCGAATCTTCGCACGAAGAAGTCGGTGGTGACGCGCGTTGTGGAGGAGGAGGAGGAGGAGGAGCAGCAGAAGCCTCGCAAGTCGTCCTTGAAGGTGTTGTCGTCTGCCAACAAGAAGCAGACGACTCGTTCTCGTCGCGTGCAGGAGGAGTCGGAAGAGGAGGAGGAGTCGGAAGAGGAGGAGGAGTCGGAAGAGGAGGAGGAGGAGGAAGATGAGGATGAGGATGAGGATTTTGACGAGGACGAGGACGAGGATGAGGATTCGGACGATGATTCTGACGAGGATGAGGATTCGGAAGATGAGGAGGCTTCGGAGTACGTTGCTGAGTTGGAGGAGCGCGTGGAGTCTTTGGAGGAGGAGTTGGCGCGCGCCAAGAAGGAGCACAAGCGTCTTCAGAAGCAGCGCAACGAGTACGTGGTGTCGGTGCTTTCGACGCTCGCTCGTCAGTTTTTGTTGCCGGTGGATCGTTCGTTGACGGATGCGAGTGCTCGCGAGCTTCGTTTGGCGACGGATGCATTGATTGAGCAGCATGGCGGTACTGCGTTGTTTGGTCGTTTGCGCACGGTGTCGCGTCGTTCGAATGGTGTGTCTCGCGTGGTGTTTGAGAATCCTCCGGAGCCGGAGCCGAAGCGTGTCGGCAAGGGTCGCAAAGAGAATGTCGCGACGGTGACGCGCCGCACGACGACGTCGGATTCTTCCGTGACGGTGACGGCGCCGCACAAGTCTCACAAGTTGGCGATGTTTTTGGCGAGCGAGGCGCGATCGCGGCAGAACCGCAATCTGTGAGTATTATCGACCGCAAAGACGTGAATGGATTGATATGCGTCGCTCGAAGAGAGAGAGAGAACCAAATCTTTGTCACGGTCGTTTTGTTGCGCGCTTCACAGCATCTTGACCTTTTGTAGTTGCGAAACTTGTGCCCGTTGTGCGGCGTAGCGCATTTGGTCGATGGCGGCGGCATCTTGTGCTCGTCTGCGGATGGGGTCGTCGTTGGGTAGTTGTTTCCAAAGGGTCGCGCAGGCTCCGCAGAAGTTGCGTTCTGGGGTCACGCCTCGACGTTTCAGTTCTGCGCTTCGAAGTCGGCAGAAGACCAGGAACGCGTTGACGGGTCTCCGAACGCGCGTGTGTTGCGTCGTGCGCGACCGTTTGAGCGCGCGTCGGTCCGGTCGTTCGTCTTGGTAGTCTTCGTCGTCGTCGATCGTGTCGGTTCTCTCCATGTCGGGGGTTCCGATAGGTTGTTCGTCGACGTCTTCGTGTGCCTTCTGTTCCTCTGGTTCGGGGGCGTTCGTCGTCGCAACTTCTGGTGATGATGATGATGATGATTCCGATTCAAGCTTCCAGCAGTCGGCGTGTCGCGTGCGTACGGCGGCGCGCAAGTTGTTGCCGAGATCGAGAACGTGCAGGTCGTCGACGTTCAGGTGCGGCTCGTGTGCGTCAAAGAGCCACAGCATGGAGGATCCGGGTCTGCGTGGCGTCGCGCGCGTGAGGAGATCGATGATGGTCCAGGTGTTTTCGTCGGGTTCCTGTTCCCCCATCCATCCGGCAAACTGGAACCAGCCGATGTGCATTTCGATCTGGTGCAGAGCTTGTTCGATGGAGTCCGCCGTGAGCGGAGGGCACGAGAAGCGTCTTCGCGACTTGACCGACATGCGCACGGTCAATCTGCTGGGGGTCTCGCGTGTGAATTTGTACGGAACATTCTTTGCGCGTGATGAAACGTGCGTGTTTTCGTCGATTTTCGTTCTTGATGCCCCGCACGTCGCTTTGGAGTAGCTCGTACGTTTCATCTTAGCTACGCGTGTCGGTCCTCAAAACGTCCGCTCCAATACGACGCACGTCGCTTTGGAGTAGCTCGGAGCGTCGATATTTCCACGACGTTTCATCGGACCTTTCGGTCCTCAAAACGTCCGCTCCAATACGACGCACTTCTATCGTTGCGTTCTAAGGTCGATGACGTCGTCTTCGGTTCTTTCGAATCCGTCTCTTCGCACGGCGTTGCCCCATTGTGCGACTTTGTGATGGAACACGGGGTCTGATTCTTCGGCATGGTACAGTACGAGTTTGGTGGGGCTGCATTTGACGGGGCAGGGTCGTTGCACGCGTCCGAAGAGTTGTTTCAGGTTGCCGCGCGGTGGCAGCGTCATGATGAGTGTGTCTCGTTTTGGGTCGTCGAAACCTTCGGCGCACTGTTGGCTGGTGCTGAGAAGTATGTTGCAGTCGAGCAGCGGCTTCCACCGTTCGGAGGGCATGCCGCCGACGCAGAACCCGATCTTCATGACGGGGTGCGAAAGGCTCAGGATGTGTTCCGTGACGTTGAGAGGCAATTTCCGTTTGATGCGCAGCACTTTGTGTGCGTACAGTCGTGCGTTCATGTCGTTTTCGGAGTTGCGATGCAGTCCGCACGCGCCGTGCATCACTTCTCGGTGCGTGAGTGTGTTGGTTTCGGTTCGAAGGGTCGGTGGGTATTGGACGTACATGTGATGCGCGAGTCTTTGTCCGGCGCCGGTGATGCGTTGTTCGTCATCTTCATCGTCATCGTCGTCGTCGTCATCATCTTTCTTGTTGTTGTTGGTGGTTTCGGAGCGCGGTCTTTTTTCGGCGTGTGTTGTCGTTTGTTGTGTGACGATGGCGACGGAGTCCCAGTCTCGGATGGCGACGAGTAGGTTGTCGGCTTCGGGTACGATTGCGAGGCAGATGTCTCCTGAGATGGCGTGGTGCACGCTCATGACGTGTACGTGAAGTTCCTGAAATCGTCGCAGGTTTTCGCGCACACCCGGGGCAGCGACGCGCGCCTCGAACGTGCGTACGAGTGTCGCTGCGTCCTGCAGCGGCGGCACAAGTGACGCGCGTTCGTCCACATGCAGTACAAGGTTCGCGCGTTGGTTGACGGGTCGTCGCTTGCAGAGTAATCCTCTTCCGACCCATGCGATGTAGCCTTGTCGCGCCGCTTCGGATCTCATCCACCTCGCCATGTTCATGAGTTGGTTTCTTCGCGTGGACATGATGAGTAGGTGTCGTTGTGCGTTGGTGTGTTTTCTGAGTATGTCGACGGCGACGGCGCGCGCGTACGATTCGTTGTTGCCGAGAACGGAGAGCAGTCTCGCGACCATGCCGTCTCCGATGCGTTCGGCGGCGGCGAAGGCTTCTGCTCCCTTGCTGGCGCGCAGGTAGGCGGGCCAGGATGCGATGGCGTGCGTTGGCAGTTGTATGCGCGCGAGCGTGGCGACGGTGTGTTCTCGGTGTTCTGATTCGAGCGCCGTGAAGCACGGATACCCGACGAGCCAGTACACGAGTTTTTCCAGTCCGTCTGATCGTTTTGGAGTGGCGGTGAGTCCGAGTACGGAGGCGGCGGGGAAGTGTCGGAGTGCGCGCGAAAACATGCGGGCGGCGATGTGGTGCGTCTCGTCCACGACCACGAGTCCGAATCTTTGCGGCACGAGTCCGATGTCTCGCAGGCTTTGTTGTCGCATGGCGGTTTGCACGATGACGATGCTGACGTCTGCGCGTTCCGACAGCGCGATTGCGTCGTCTCCGTGCACGTAAACGCACGCGTTGGGGGCAAAGAAGTTGATGCGATCGCGCCACTGTTCCGCCAGTTGTTTGGTGTGCACCAGGATGGCGGTTTTTCTTCTCAGTCGTGCGATGACGGCGACGGCGCAGACCGTTTTGCCGAATCCGCATCGCATGACGGCGCACCCCATGCGTGTTTTGGATTTGGTGAGTGCGAGGCAGATGGCGTTGACGGCTGCGACTTGCGGGACGGGGGTGGTCATGAGTGTTCCGGTGAATTCGACGTGTTCATCGATGGGTTCTCCTTCGGATCGGGCGTCTTGCGCTGGCGGACCGAAGAGCGCGAGTCCGACGGCGCGCGGGAAGTGCACGAATCTCGTTCCGTTTTCGTGTTCGTAGGGTGTCGCGACGCAGAAGTCGTCTTCGTGCGTCGTTGTTTTTTTGCTGCCGGGCACTTTGGGGTGCATCCAAAGCGCCTGCGCCCAGGGTTCGCGCTCCCACCCCGCGCCTCCGAGCGCCAGCTCTGGGACCGCGTACGTGGATCCGAGCACGGCGCCGCACGCGAAGCCGACAACTCGCGGATGGCGCGGCAACGCGGGCGACCTCTCCATGCCGACGCGCGCGAGCGACGCCTGCGACACCGTTTTGCAGCCGCTTCGAAGCGCGCTCGCCACCTCCGACACGTCGCTCATGCTTCACAACGTCGAAATCGTGCCCTTTTGGTTTGACGCGTAACTTTCTTAGCTACATTTAGAATCTGCGAAATCTTTACCGGCAAATCATGAAGCGGAACGTTGCAGGAACGTTCGCGCAAAAAGGTATCAAAATTAGCCACTGTGGGAACGCGCCATGGAGTCGTCGATTGCCTCTGATTGTGATTCTTGCATGGCGGGGCACGTCGCTGTTGCGCTGCGCGAGCTCAGTACGTCGGCCTCCACTCGAGGTTTTCTCGGCCCTGACGGACCTCAAACCTCTCACGCGCAGCGCGACTCGACGCAAGCGGGATCTTCTGAGGCGGTGAGTGGTCAGCTGCGTTTGTCGTCTCGGTCGTCTGGCGGGCGTGTGCGGTCGGCGTGGCGGCCGCCGGCGCGTGTTTGGTTGCGGTATGCGACGGCGTACCAGTCGGGGTTGTCTGGGCTTTCGGATGCGCGCACGGAGGATGCAGCGAAGGCGGCGTTGTCGGCGGGCGTGTCGGAGATGGGTGGCGACATGCGCGGATTGTTACGGGTATGGGGCAAGTTTTTACGGGTATGGGGCAAGTTTTCGAATGCGCTTTCAATATGGCGCGGTCCGAAGGAGGGCACGGATCCATTTAGGGGTGGCGACTGGGGTTACGGCGTTTGGGGCGTGGACGAGGCTGGGCTGCCGACGCGCCTGTTCTTGGACAGACGATACAGGCAAGGTCTGCTGTCATTGCAAATTTGTCGATTGACCAGTTTGTCGCACCTCAGCTTGCGAGAACGCCGGATTACAGCACTGCCTGACGCCATCGGTCGCTTGAAACGTCTGACGTACCTAAATCTGCAAGGCAACTATCTCACGTCTCTGCCAGACACAATCGGTCGCCTGACAAGCCTAACGCACCTTGACATTCATACCAACAAGCTTACGTCTCTTCCTGACACCATCGGCTGCTTGACAAGCCTAAATTACCTGGATGTTCAAGCCAACAATCTTACGTCTCTACCTGACAACATCGGCTGCTTGAATAATCTGACGCACCTGAACCTTTACAGAAATCATCTGTCCACTTTGAGCGACGCACTCGGCCGTCTATCAAGCCTGATGCATCTCAACATCAGCGGCAACTTGCTCACGGCATTGCCTGACTCAATTAGCCAACTTACCAACACGACTAGCCTTCTACTCAGCAGGAATCAGCTCACGACCCTGCCCGACACAATTAGCAGCTTGACAAGCTTGACGTACCTTGACTTGAGCACCAACCGACTGACAATACTTCCCGACGCCATCGGCGGCATGACGAGCTTGTCGAGCTTCAACGTGAGCGTCAACTTGCTCACGGCATTGTCTGACTCTTTAAGCCACCTGACGAGCCTGACAAGCCTCAACGTGAGCGGAAACTTGCTCACGACATTGCCTGACTCTCTAAGCCGCCTAACGAGCCTGACGAGCCTCCACATGAGCGGGAACCAGATCGCGACATTGCCTGACACAGTTAGCAGCCTGACGAGTCTTACGTACTTTGACTTGAGCGGTAACCAGCTCACGATTTTGCCTGACGTAATTAGCAGCTTGACGAGTCTGAATCATTTCGACCTAAGTTGCAACCAGCTCACAACTTTGCAGAAAAACATTTGCGGCCTAAAGAGCCTAAAGTACCTTGACCTGCACGGAAATTGCTTGAGCGATGACGAGAAGTATCGAATCGCCACGCTCCGCAAGCATTACATTGTCAGACTCGTCTAGTCGGAATGACCTTCCAAAGTAAACACAACGTCGTCGACGTCTCCGTCATCCTGTTCCGACATGTTTCCAGCGGTGCTTCGCGTGGTTTTAGCTCAGCCTCGTGTCCAGCAAAAGGGATATCCTCGCATTTCCGCCACGCGCGTGCAGAGTAAGTTGGAAGGGTGAGTGTTTGCGTGTGTTCGTGTGCGTGTGTGCGTGTTTGTAAGTAAATCATAAAGAAGCGCGCGATGTCGGCATCAAGCGAGTGTGTAGCACCTGAGGTTTCGCTGTCTTCGGCGTCTGTGTTGTCGTCGTTGCCGTCGGTGAGTGTGATTCGCAATCCGGCGTGCACTCGGTTTACGGTGACGGATTTTTTGGATCCGAAGCAGCGTTTCTTGGTGTACAATGTGGCTCACTACGGCGGCAGTCCTCGAGTTCCTCGCGACGTTCCGGACGTGCATCCTTCGGTTCGTTTCTTGGGTGCGTATGCATCTCGCGACACGGTGGTTTCAAAGGCGCGCGTGATTATGGAGTCGACGGACGGCTTTGCGTTGCGCGTGACTCCGACGTTTCAGTTTGACGTGTTGAGTTCCGACCAGTCGTTGACTTCATCGGACCGTCGCGCGCGTGTTGTGCGCGTGTTGCGTCGTTTGCGCGATAAGAAGGAGGCGGATGCGTTGGAGATGCAGGAGCGGGCGACGCGTGCGCACATGGATCGTGTTGCGTCATCGTCGAGCGTTTCGTTGTCGCGCGCGGCGGGCGTGGAGGGTGGTCGTGCTCAGAAGTTGACGGTGCATTTGCAAGAGTACAATTGGGAGTTGTTGGATGCGTTGCTTCCGTCGGAGGGTTCGGAGGTGATGATGTCGGGTTCGGAGAGTGCGGCGGCGTCGGCGGGTGACAATTCTTCTGAGGCTGCGGGTGCGGGTTCAGGTGAAGGTGAAGGTGAAGGTGCGAGTGCGGATGCGGGTGTGTCTGGAGTTTTGTCGCTGGACGACGTCGAAGTGCCGATGTCGGTGCGTCGCGGCGGTCAAACGCACATTGTGTTGTCGTTGCTGGAGGATGACGAGCACCCGGAGGAGCCGGTGTTTATTGCGTTCAAGGCTGGCGACAACGAGGACCGTATTGAGCGTTGGATGAAGGATTTGGGTGAGTTGTTTGCGCCCTTGAATGTGTACAGCGTGCCGCTTTACGAGTTTGGACCTTTGAGTGGTTTTGAGGAATCTCTCACGTTGAGTGACAAGGAGTACGAGCGCGGCATGAATGTTCACCGTCCGGGCATGATTGCAGCGAACGAGGAGGAGCTTCGTGATCGCATTCGTCGCGAGTTTCGTTTGGATCCGGACGGCGACAACGCCATTTGGATTCGCCCCGGTGAGGAGGTGCGTTCGACGGCTCGTCGAGTGTTTGAGATGCGTTCCGTGACGGTCAAGACGTTGGACGAGCGCGGCAACGTGACGAAGGTGGAGGAGTTGCCTTCGACGTCGTGGCGTTATTTGGATGAGGCGGAGTTGCGCAATTTGCCTCGCAACGTGCAGGATGTGCGCGACATGTCGGAGGGCAAGTTGAGTTCTCTGACGGAGGCGATGACGCAGCGTTCGCATGCGGCGGCGACGTCGCTGCTGGCGGGTCGCGACACGACGGAGTCTTCGTGAGCGTGCGTGCGTGCGTGCGTGCGTGCGTGCGTGTGTGCAGTCGTCCTCAAAACGTATTTCAGGAGGATTTTTGAGTTTCACCTACACAAAGTCGGATGCTGTGACTTCTTCGTATGTGTGTTTGTTGGTTTGTTGTGATATTTCTCGTTCTTCGATGCATTGTAGAAGTGTTTGTGTGGTGTCGCTGTCGCAGATGAGTTTGATGGCGACGAGGTAGCTGGATGGCGAGGAGGTGTCGTCGGAAGGGAGAGGTTTTGCGCACGTTCTCCAGGCGTCGTCGTCGTCTTCGGATCTCCAGGTGGAGAGAATGCGCATGGCGCTGTGTACGGATTCAGGTTGTCTGGTCACGTCGACGACGAGTAGTTGCACGCTGCTTTGTGGGTGGTCGGCAGCGGCTGCAGCGGCGGCGGGCGCTTCGTTGTGTGGATTTGGCGTGAAAGTTGCGTACGGTCCGGCGGCGGGCGCCCCGTTCAGTCGTCTCCACAGCGCTCGCATGGATTGGAAGATGGCGAAGGCGCTGACGGTGCGGAAGCGGTGCATTATGCAGTAGCAGAAGTTGCATTTGGTGCCGCGCACTCGTTCTGCGAGCGACGCGATGTGTGCGTCGCGCGTGTTTGCGCAGATGGTGAGGAAGAAGTCGAGGAAGGCTGCGAAGGTGGGGTTTCCGGAGGCCAGGAAGATGGACATGGATTGTTGTGCTTCGACGAAGACGGGGTCGTGTGTGGTGAGAAGGCAGACGATGTCGATGTTGTGTGTGAGAAGCATGTCGATGGCGGCTTGTTGGGTGGCGTTGGCGTGCAGGAGTTGGGGGTTTCGTTGGTTGAGTGTTTTCAGTGCGAAGGCGGTGGTCTCCGCGTAGGATGTGTGTTGTTGCGTCGATTCGCGCTGCGCGTGAGAGGTTTGAGGTCCGCTAGGACCGTAAAAACCTCGATTGGAACTCGCCGTACTGAGCTCGCGCAGCGCCACAGTGACGTGGTTTTGTGGAGTCGCTGCGTGTCGGTTGGCGAGTATGACGGCTTCGTGTACGGCGTGGTACACGTCGGCGACGGCGGCTGCGGGCGGCAGTGCGGGTCCGTAGGAGTGCGTGTTTCGATTTCTTCTCATGTTTTGACTACTTACAGGTCGAGCATGGCGTTAACGAGTGCGGGTTGCGTGAAGGTCAGTTGCGGCACCTGTGTGTATCCTGAGTTTTTGAGTGCCGTGCGCATGGTTTTTACAACATCGGTCCATTTGTAGGCGGCGGTGTTGCTTTGTGCGGCGGTTTCGAGAACGGTTTGGAGGAAGGAGCTCATGGCTCCCTGCGACATGCCTTCGAGGTAGGTGTCCATGCTGTACTGAATGTCTCGGCATCCGCTGATCATGAGTACGTTGCAGTTGGAGGATGCGAGGGCGGTGCGTCCGTCTCGTTGCACGGATCCGCTGTCGGCGTACAGGTAGGGCAGGTCGATGACGGTGCCGGAGTGGCAGCTGTCCATGAAGATGCGCAGTCGCACGCCGGTTTTGGCGGCGTTGTCGATGAGCGGTCGAAGCGTGTCGTCGAGCAGTGCGCGTGCGTCGGTTCCGAGGATGGCTTCGTCGCGTCCGTCGGCTTCGTCGCGCGAGGTGTCGACGTAGCGCAGTCCGTGTCCGCTGAACTGGAAGACGGCGAGGTCTCCGGCTTTGAGTCCCTGCGTCAGGTTGGTGAGTTCGCGCAGAATGTTGCTGGTGGTGGGTTGCAGCAGCGGATCGGTCGTGACGTTGAAGTCATCGGTCATGAGTTTGATGTTTTCGGCGCCGAACCCAAAGTAGCGCGTCAGCGTGTTCTTCATGTTCAGCGCGTCGTTGACGCACCCGTAAAGTTGCATTTCTGGCGACGCGTTGTAGTTGCAGCCGACGAGCACCGCTCTCTTTTGCACGGTGCTTGCGCTTGCGCTCGCGCTCGCGCTCGCGCTTGCTTTCGTGGGTTTCGCATTGAAGCGCGTGTATCCGAGCGTGACGCGCGGCTTGGGGTTCAGTGCCACGACCACCTGCGGAGTGACGGTGCGCGTTGCGACGGCGCCGGGCGACCGCGATCTGGAGCGCGCTCGCATCGCGACCATGTCTGCTTCGCGTCGCGTCGTCGTGGGCGAGCGCGATCTGGAGCGCGCCTGCATGACAACCATGTCTGCTTCGCGTCGCGGCGACCTGGATCGCGCTCGCACGGATGCTGCGTCGTTGCGTCGTATTGTAGCGGACGTTTCGAGGACCGAAAGGTCCGATGAAACGTCGTGGAAATCGCGACGCTCCGAGCTACTCCCAAGCGACGTGCGGCTGGGTTGTGCGATGTCTCTGGTTTCGTTCATTTTGCGTTGCATGCGCATCATCATGAGTCGATCGGATGACGTGATGGGTCGCGTCGGTCGTGCGGCGGTGGTTGCTTCGCGCGTGGGTGAGGACGGTCTTGACGGCGCTCTGGCTGCGGCCGCCATCATGCGCGCCTCGGCGGCGGCTCCGGACCTTTCGTGTCGGTATCGTTGCACCTCCACTCGCGCCGACATGGCGCCGCGCGTGGGGTGCGAAGTTGCAGGAGTTGCCATGCAAAGTGCGTTTTCCGGCGTTGTCTCCTTTTTTAACTGTGAGAGCATGACGTCATCTGGTTGGCGTTGTCAAGCTGTGTGTTTGAGTGCGGACGCGGGATGGGTGTTGGGGGGTTCGGAGGTTTCGGTGGTGTCGTCGTTGCCGTCTCGGTTGTTTTACGCGTCAGCTTCGTTTGATTTGGCGCTGGGTGCGGCGTCGTCGTCGTCGTCGTCGTCGTCGCGTCCCGCGTCGTGGTTGGCGTCGGTGGACAGTCCGCACTGCCTGTTGATGCGTCGATCGGCGGATCAGTCGTACACGGTGTACTGGAACTCTCTTGCTTTCGACGTCGCCCCGTTGGATGTGCTAAGCGCCGCTCTTTCGTTGCCGCGCGACGCTGGCGTGGCGTCGTTGTTGCAAAGTCCCTTCAGTGCGCACGACATGATGACGTGTCTGGGCCTTCCACGTCGCTTGACGAAGAGCCACACCTGCCTGCGTCGTCACATCTTTAAGGATGCGTCGCGCATGCGCCAGGTGGGTCGCGAGGAGCACGATGCGTTTCGCGACGCGTATCGTCCGAATGCGAGTTTGCAGTGCGACTTTGAGAGCGACGAGTGGTGGCAGAAGCGCGACGATTCGGAGCGCGCGCCGTTGTCTTCGACGGCTCCGAAGTTGCACATTTCGCAGTTGGCGATGGATATGCGTCGCACGGACATGCGCATCAGCAACGCGCGCGCAAAGTTGACGTCGACGCGTCGTGGCGGCGTCGCGGTGACTCGCAAGCGTCGCGCCCCGCGTTCGAAGTCGTCGTCGAGCGCTGCGGGCGTTGCTGTCGCGTCGCATGCGGATGTCGTTGAGCAGGGTGGTGAGGATGAGGAGGGGGAGGGTGATGGGGATGGTGAGGGTGAGGATTGGGAGGAGGGTGATAATGACGCGGATGAGTTGTGTGCTGACGAGTGCGATGTGGTGGCGATCGGTGACGCTGATTTGTGAGTGCACTGATGCGAAGCGTTGCGTGTGGAAAAACCGAGTTTAGAGTGCGTCGCTGTCGGATTCCTGATTGGCGATGACGATGACGCTGAGGTTGTCAAAGCTGCCGGTTTCGTACGCCAGAAGTAGCAGAATGGCGGCGACGTTGACGGTCATGGATCTTCGTTTCGCCTCTTGCAGGCAGGTGCGTACGATGACTCCGATTTGTTCGTTGTTGAGTGTTTCGTAAAGGCCGTCGCTTCCGATGACGATGGCGCATTCGTCGTGCATCGGCAGTACGGTGACTTTGTCGGGTTCGTGCGTCAGTCCAGCCGCTTCGAATTCAAAGTCTCCCATCGCTCGCGTGACGTTCAGGCTGCCGAAGAGTCGATCGTCTTTGAGCTCTCGCACGCGATTGACGCGCATCTTTTCGACGTCGTCGTTCGTGTTGTGATCGTTGGTGAGTTGTTGCACGGAGAGCGGGCACACTTGGACGGCTCTAGAGTCTCCGACGTTGGCGATGGTGAAGACAGTGTCGCCCGTGCGCCGCAGTTTGTTGCGCGTCACCAGCGTCAGTGTGCTGCCTGATCGAGCGGGGTATGATTGTTCGAGTTCGGTCAGTTCTTCGTGCATTTGTCGGAATGTGTTTCTAGCGTGTGCCTGCAGATCGGCGACGGAGTGTGCGACGTGCATGGGTTGCATTCGTTCGACGATGCGAATGACGCGCCGCATGGTTTCGGCGCCACCGTGTCCGTCCGCGACGGCGAGTACATTGTTGGAAATGAAGACTCCGTCCTCGTTGTACGGTCTGCGTCCGATGTCGGTGGCGCAGGACACGTCGCCGACGCCGCCCGTTCGCAGGAAGGGTCGTACGTGTGCCGGCGCGGCCCTCAGCGTGTCAAACTGCGCTTTGACCGTTTGGTGTAAATCCGCGAGGGAGAGCGTCGCCCAATGCGTTCTGGGCAGCGAGCTGAACATGTGTGTCGCGCGTTGCTGATTTCTGTTTGCTTGTAAGTGCCGTTTTGTTGGAGCTTTTTTTCTGTTTAGCGACGCAATCAGGTGCGGAATCGTCGTATTGGAGCGGACGTTTTGAGGACCGACACGCGTAGCTAAGATGAAACGTCGTGGAAATCGCGACGCTCCAATACGACGCAGCTCATTACGTCGTCGCGCTTCCTTTTTCAGGTGTTTGTGTGTGTGTCTGTGTGAGAGTGTGTGTCTTTGGCGAGGCGTTGGCTTCGCGAGGCGACGTATTCACATTGAATCAGATTCGTTTGGCGGAGTTGTTGGTGTTGCGGCGGCGACGGCGGTTTCGGTGGTTGTAGGGTTTTGTCTTTGAAGATCGGTGCACGCGCACGTGTCATGAAACAGGGAGACGATGTCGGCGGAGATGTGTGTGAAGGTGCTGCTCCAGGATTCGGCGCATTCGGGTGAGACGGCGTCTTTGAAGGCTTTTTCGGATCGTTCAGAGTATTCGGCGAGTTCTCGCGTGGGTGTCATGCAAGCTTCTTCGACTCGTTTGGTGGATCGGTGTAGTTTTTGCCGCAGTCGTTCTGTGTTTCGTCGTCTTCGTTCCGTGCGTTCCTCCTGCATGGCGTACTGCATGGTTTGAAGCAGGGATGCTCGTTTGGCTTCCGCCTTGGCTTCGAGAGCGGTGGCGACGAGGTCGACGAGTTGTCGCACGATGCCGTTGGTGTGTATTTCGGAGACGAAGTGCATGGTTTCGATTTGCACAGCCGCGTTGATGTTGATTTGTCGCAGCAGGTTGTTGCAGTCGAGTTCCGCGAAGGCGCTGGCGATGCGGTTGGTGGTTTGGTGCAGGGTGGCGGCGCGCGCCTCTTTGCGCATGCGGATGTCTCCGACGCTGAGATGTCGAACGTGTTTGGCGACGGCGGCGAGAACTGATTCTTGTTGTGCTCTGGGCATGCGTCCGGCGATGGAGTCTTGCAGTGCGCTTTGTAGCGTCTGGATGATGACCTCCATTTTGGCGAGTACTTCGGAGGCCTGCGTCATGGATACTACGATGGATGCCACTTGTTCTTGAATTTTGCCGGCGATGGCGTGTATGGATGGCAGCAGTACTCGTTCGGTGGTGACGTCTCGTGCGGCGTAGATGGCGATGATGTTGAGTAGTGTGGAGATGGAGATGCGGTTGTGTTCGCAGTCGTGCATGGCGCGCGGCAGAAGCACCTGGAAGAGTAGGTCGTACATGCACCCGTCCGCGATGGATTGCGCCGTGTGAAGTGTGTGTCCGCTGATGGTGTGATCGGTGAAGCGTTCGACGATTTCACGTTGATAGAAGTTGGAAAGAGTCCGCGAGTGCAGCGAAGGTAGCGAATCCAAGCTGCAGGCAGGCGAAGACGGAGACGAGCAGGCACGCCCACCCTCCGTCGAGATGGGCGCCTCTGCGTTTGGGTGGTTCTGCCGCAGGCACCGGCATCCTTTCGCGGCGTGTGCGTCGTGCGTCGCGTCGTCGTCTGGTTTTGCAACTCGTCGGTCGCGTACGACGGTCTCCAGTTGCGCGCTGAGTTCCGCGATTTGTCGTTCGCGCGCGTGCAGTTCGCTCGCGACGCGGTCCGCGCGCGACTTGGTTTGTCCGAGCCTTGATTCGGATCGTTGCAGTTCGGACCGAAGGGCGTCTCTCTCCTCCTCGACGGTTCGAAGTCTCAGCTCCAGCGCGCTGACTCTGCGAGCGTGCTCCACGCTGTCGGCGCTGGTGCGTTCCGTTTGCGCGCGCGCTGTCTTGAGCAGCTCCTCCGTCTCCCGCACCTTGGCGCGCAGGCGATCCATGCTGCGGTTCGCTTCGGCGTGCACGCGCCCGATGTTGGATCGCAGCGCGGCGATTTCCGTCGTGGCGGCGCTTTTCGCTCCGCTTTCGCGCTCGAGATCGGCGCGCGCTTTGCGCAAGCTTTCGGAGGCGGCTTCGTGTTTCGACTCTGCCTCCGTCAGGCGCGTCTGCAGTGTCGCGAGTTGATCAAGTCTCTGTTGTTGTTGCACTTGTTGTTGCAGCAGGTTGTCGATGCGTTGTTGCAGCGCCGCCTTCTCTTCGCGTTCCTTGCGTATGGATTCCGCGTGTTCCGCGACGTTGCAGGTGTCGGGCGGCACGTGATGCGAGCTTCGTTGCAGCATCTTGACTTGTAGGTCCAGCGTGCGAAGCGCCGTGCGCAGCGCATCCACGTCTGCCGCGTTCATACGAGACGAGGCGAGGCGAGACGAGGCGAAGGGAGGCGATGTCGCAAATTGGTTACGATGAGAAATTAATTGCAAATCTTGCGTGTATTCTATTTACGCGTGAATTTGTGCGCCTTCGTATCTCACAAAGGGTACGCCGTCGTAGTCGTTTCCGAGTGTGAGGAGTTGTTGGCATACGTGCAGCATGAGTTCGGATTCGTCTTCGAAGAGCATGACGCTCTCCATGCTGACGGCGGTTTCGATCACGTGTGTTTGTTCAAACATGTCGGGTGACGTGGCGCGCACGATGGAGTGTATGGAGTTGACGGTGCGTTGCAGGTCGGCGACGCCGCCCTCATCGTCGGCGAACTGCGCGATGTGTGTCAATTCGAGTAGGTTGCGTAGCTTTTGAAGTTTGCAGAGTTGGCAGGATGCGGGTTGTTCGCACGGGCAGGCGGTTGGGGGGATGGAGGCGATTTGTAGTTTCGCCAGGCGCACGATGGTTTGCAGTGATTTTAGTCGTCGCAGTACGCCGGCAAGGAGCGTTTGTGCGCGCGTGCAGTAGGTGTAGATTTCGATGCTGAGGTTGCCAAAGACGTGTCGCATGGATTCCTGTTTGCTGTGCGCCATGACGTACATGTAGTACATGGCGGCGAGCAGTGGTTGTGCGTGCCTTCGCATCCATTCGAGTTCGTCTCCGCGAATGGGTTCGTTGATGCGTCGCAGCGCTCGTCCGACGGTGATGTAGAAGGACATGGAGAGGTGTTGCTTGGCGATCTGTTGCATGTTTCGCAGCGCGGTGGGTGCATCCTCCATGTCTTGCAGCGAGATCTGTGCTCTTCGTGCGCTTACGACGGGTTTGATGAGTCGCACGGTGCTGTGTCGTTTGAATCGCGGCAGTTGTCGCGCAATGTCGGATGTGGCGGCCAGCATCGCTTGTCGCATGAGCGGCGTGTCTTCGTGTGTGGGCGTCTCGAGTCGATCGAGTTGTGTTTGCAGTCTTTGCACCTCCACGGTCTTTTGCAGGTGCGACGCGCGCAAGGCTTCGTTCTCGCGTCGCAGCTTTTGCACGAGTTTCTGCAGCTCCTCCTTCGCCTCAGAGTGTGCGTCGCGTTCCTGCACTCTGCGTTGCATGTTTTCGCGTTCTCTGCGCATCTCATCTTCGAAGCGTCGTTGCAGATCTCGTTCGCGAGTTTGCATTCGTGCTTGTTCGTCGCGGATGGATTGTTGGAATTCGGACTCGATGTCGTGTCGTTGTCTGGCGAGTTCCTGTTGCAGATGTTGTTGTGCAAGCATAAGGCGCGCCTGTACGCCGTGTTCGTGAAGTTGGATGAGTTGCGCGGCGTTGAGGTGGTGGTGCATGTCGCTTTGCACGTAGGTTTGCAGTGCGCGCTGTATTTCGTCGTGTTGTGAAACTTGTTTTTGAAGCGACTGGTTATCGCGCGCGAGTGTGTCGCAGTCTCGTTCGAGTGTTTCAGCGCGCAGCTGCAGGCTTTCGCAGCGTCGTTCGAGCATGTCGATCATGGCGTACGGCGACATGAACGCGAGCGGAGTGAGATCGTTGAGCATGGAGAAGGTCGGCGTTGCTTCTGGGTGGTGCGATTGTGTTGGCGTGTTCGGGGATTGTTCTGCGTATTTTTTGTCGTTCGTTGTGATCTTCTGCGTCTTTTGCGTCGATTTCGTCTTCGGGCGTGTCAAAGATGTCGTCTTCGTCGTCTTCTTCTTCTTCTTCGCCGTCTCCGTCGTCGTCGTCGTCGTCGTCTTCGTTGCCTTCTTCGTCGGAGTTGGAGTTGGAGTCGGAGTCGGAGTCGGAGTGTGTGTGTTTGGCTGTCTTTTTTGTCTTGGTTTTTGTTTCGGTATCGGAGTCGTCGTCGTCGTTGTCGCTGTGGCATGCTTTTTCGTCGTCTTCGTCTTCTTCGTCGTTGGAGGCGTCGTCTTCTTCATCTTCTTCTTCGTGTGAGGCGGCGTCGTCGTCGTCATCGTCGGCTTCGACGGTGTCATCTTCTTCGGCGTCGTCGTCGTTCACGATGGCGGCTTCTGCTTCGGCGGCGGCGGCGCTGCTTCTGCCGTGGCTTTTGTTGGCTTTGCTGCGTTGTGGTTTGGTGACGATGCGGTAGTCCAGCATGTATCCTCGGTTGGTGGGTTCTAGGTTTTGCACGATGTCGCCGACGCGTGCGTTGATCCATCTGGCGAGCGGGTCGTTGGACGGCAGTTTTTTGAGTTCGGCTTCTTGAACGCGCAGCGACCGCAGCACGCTCTGTCTCGCCTCTTTGGCGACGAGTCTCGTTCGGATCGGCTGTGCCACGTGTGCGCGCACGTGCAGCAGTTCCTGCAGGGAAAGGATCAGCATGTGTACTCCGAGCGCTCGCATGGTTTTGTGAATGGTGGTCATGATGGAGGCTGAGAATCCGTGTTCGAGAACGAGTATGACGTATCTCGGCATGAGTACGTTGTTGCCGTTTTTCGTTTTGGCACCGCGTGCCCATGCTTCGAGTGCGGTGAGTACTCTGCGTGCGATGTTGATCTTTTTCCGCACTTGTTCGTCGAACGGGTAGGCAAATGTGAGTGCGTGGAAGGCTGCCCGTTCTCGTTCCTTTTGTGGGTCTGCCTGCAGGAAGGATCTAGTTCCGGGTGCAAAGTTTTGCGGTTTGCGTAAGTCGAGTTCGTCGACGATGTAGCGTCTTCGGGAGGTGGATACGCGCGGTCCTGGCGTGTGTGTGGTGTTGATGGATGCGCACGCGACGAGAATGAGCGTGGTTGCTTCGTCGGCGTCGACGAAGGCGGCGTCGAATTCTTTCATGACGGTGCGCGTGAAGGCGTACGTGTCGTCGTGCGTCGGCAATCGGAAGTGTCGCTGCAGGAAGGGTTCGATGAGTTCTGCGTAGCAGGCGTCGGTGTTGCACGATCCTTGCAGGTCTCCCGAGATGCGCATGCCGAGCAGCCTTGTGGCGGCTTCGTGTACGAGTTCCTTGCGCGACGAGACGTTCATGTGGTGGCGCAAAGTAAATCAAAGAGATGGATAATCATTGGCAGTCACGAAATCAGCTCGTCGTGTCGGCTCCGGTTCCGGACGAGGGTACGATATCTCGCACTCGCAAGTTTTTGTTGGCGAGCGTTTGGATTGCGGCGGCGTTGGCGATCGGCGCCTCAGTGGCGGTGGCGTTCAAGCCTCGCGCTTTGGAGAGTGACGGCGAGTCTTTGGGTGCGGTGTTGGCGCGCGAGAACGAGCATCGCACGCGCACCATGATTCGTTCGACGTTTTTGGCGGCGTTGGATGCCGCTCGTTCGATCCAGAAGGCTCGCGACCCGGGCGAGGTGACGGAGGCTGCGCGCGGCGCCTTTTTGCGATCTTCGGAGGAGTTGTTTACGTTGGAGCGCACGTACGGTCGTGAGCGCATGATAGAGGAGGTGGGTACTGGGTACGACATGGCGGTTCGCAAGCTTCAATCGATGATTGTGTAACATTGGTTCGCGTGTTTTGTGTGTGTGTGTGTGTGTGTTCGTGTTGCATTTTTTCGTGACGCGGCGACGTAGATCGTTCGAATAATCAATCGTGACTGTGAGTGTGTAGTACGGCACGGGTGTGTCAAATTGTTGGATTGCATCATGAGTGCGGCGGCGTCGGACGAGATTGTGCAGCCCTCGGTGTTTGATGCGTCGCACCACTGGAGTTTCGTGGGTGTGTCGTGTGTGTTTGCGGCGCGCGGTGCGGGTAAGAGTACGTTGGCTCGTTCGTTGGTGACGTCTTCGGGAGCTTCTTCGGTGGTGTTGTTGGGTGACGCGCGCGGCTACGCGGAGGGTTCTGTGTTGCCCGTGAATACGTGGGATGCGGCGCAGCAGGCGGTGCAAGAGTCTCGCGAAGCTGGCGGGTTGTTGTTGGTGATTGATTCTTTTCACGGCGACGAGCCGATCGATCGGCAGCCTTGGTTGCGCAACTATCTTTTGACGTGTCGCGGCAACGGCAACGGCGCGATGATTGTGTACGACAGTCCCTTTTTCTTGGGTCGTTTGACGCCGGTGGTGCGTTTGGCGGCGAACGATCTGTTTATCGGTCGTTTTGTGGCAAGCGAGGAGGGTCGTCGCATGAATGCCTTGGTGGCGACGGTGAACGACGACTTGAACAAGCACACAAAGCGTCTGTTGGATTTCGTCTGCCGCGACGGCGAGAGCGGCTTCCGTTTTCTGCACGTGCGCACGGATACGTTGGCGCCGGAGCTGCGCTTCAACTACTGCGAGACGGTGATGGCGTGATGGTTATGTGTGCTTTGCGTGAGAGGAAGCATCATCGGAGTGTTGACGTCGTTTTTCGATGCTTTCAGTTTTGTGCGCACTGAACCTGTTGCCCCATCATGGGGTTTTGTTGTGCGTGCATGTGTGGGTTGTCTCCGTGTGTTTCGGCGTCGGAGTGTGTGCGTTCGACGAATTCCGATTCTTTGAGTATGACGTGTCGTTCGACGACGTCTGGGTTGGAAGCGAGCAGGGGAGCGGGGTTGGTCATGTTGGTGTGTTCGGTGAGTGCTCGCGCGATGTCGTCGGCGCTGGAGGATAGGTTTAGTTTGGGGATGCGAATGATGGCGCGCAGTACGAGTGAGGAGTTGTGATCGATGCCGAGTCCGGGAAAGGAGATGACGTCACCGTGTTGCACGCCGCCTCCGAAGCGCAGTCGTTTGTGTGTTCCGTCCGGGTGTCGCAGTTCGAGTTCTCCTCCCGCGATGGCTTGCAGCAGCGTGATGTTGGCGTCGGTGATGAGGTTTCCTTGCAGAACGGTGAATTCTCCTTCGGCGGCGACGCGTACGCAGATGACAATGTCTCCGGCGCATTGTCCGGGCATGGCGCCCGCTTGTCCGTGCAGTCGAATGCGCGCTCCGTCGGGCGATCTCGGCGGCACCTGGAAGGGTACGTTGGCTTGTTCGTGTATCAGCTTTTGTCCTCCGCACGCTGTGCAGGCGAACCCGTTCAGGATCGCTCTGCCCGACATGCCGCACGCTCCGCACGGTCCCATGTGCGTCATGCGCGCGCCCCGACATGCGGGGCAGGGTCCGTACGCCTGCGCTGCGTTGGCTCCTTTGCGAATACCGGATCCTTCGCATCCAGTGCACGCGACGCGCCGGTTGACGCGCAGCGAGCGCGACACGCCTCGGATGGCGTCCGTGATGCTGATTTGCAGTTGCACCATTTGGTCGGGCGGTTTGGGTGCTCCTCCGGTGCTGTCTTCGGAGTAGGTGGTGCCGTTGCGCAGGGAGGCGTCGTACTCTTCACGTTTCGCGGCGTCGGTGAGTACGTTCTTGGCGTGTGTGAGTTTGCGGAAGTTTTCTGCGTCGCCTCCTTTGTCGGGGTGTTCGCTGCGCGCTCTGCGTCGGAAGGCGGAGGCGATCTCGTCTGTTTTTGCGTTGGGTGGCACGCCGAGCAGCTCGTAGTAGTTCTCTGACTGCATGTCTTCACGCGACGTAATGACGCGTCTCTTTCGCACGTTTAATTTGGGGGGCAACGTATGAGAATCCGATCGTATTGATTTTGTCGGAGTATAGTAAATCAGCGCTGCGGTTTGCGATCGAAGGTATGTCGTCTCAGATTCCGTCTCACCTGATGCAGCGACACGAGTCGGTGGATGATAGAGGTGAGGAGGAGGAGGAGCAGCAGCATCGTATGGTGGATCATTCGCACGTGGGTGCGGGTGCGGAAGGTTCGGTGCGGAGTACGTCGGTTCCGCGTTCACTCACGATGCGCGGCATGCGGGCGGCGACGTTGTCGGTGGACGCGAAGGCGCTTTCGATTGCGTCTTTGGTGATCGCCATCATAGCGATGGTGGTGGCACTGTACGCCATGTATCGTTTGTACGGCGCTGCATCTTTCGGTGGCGGCAGTGTGGGTTCCGTCGGCGGAGCTGGCGCGGCGGTGTCGGGTGGTGCGACGATTGCGCGTGCGAGCGACAGCGCCTTTAATGCCGTGTTTCGGACGTGAGATTAGCAGCATCCGGCGCGTGCAGGTGTAGTTTCTTCGCTGGCGTCGGCGCGAGTTTCATTGAGGTCGATGGTGCTTCTCGTTCCGTCGGGTGTTGCGGTTCCGTTAGCGCGCTGCAGCATGAGTGTTGCGAGCGATCGAAACGAAACATCCACCTGTTCTCCGCTGCGCGCGCTCGCTTCGCTGAAGAGCGGTATGTGCAGCGACTCTGCGAGGTCTCTGCCTTCGGATGTTTTGACGGATCGTTCCGCTCTGTCGCATTTGTTTCCGATGAGCAGAATGGGCAGCTTCTGTGCGTCGTGTTTGACGAGTTCCGCCATCCACGCCGTGATGTCGTCGAAGGAGGCTCGATTGCACACGTCGTACACGATCACGACGCCGTCGGCTGCTCGGTAGTAGGCGCTGGTGATGGTTCTGAAGCGTTCCTGTCCCGCTGTGTCCCACATTTGCAGCTTGACGAGCGTGCCTTGCAGGTTGAGTTGTTTGAATCGGAAATCGACGCCGATGGTGCTGATGTAGGACTCTGTGAAGGCGTCATCCGCGAAGCGCAACAGCAAGCTGCTTTTTCCGACGGCGGTGTCGCCCACGATGACGATTTTGAACACGCGAATATTGTGTCGCATTCGGCGCGTGAGAGAGAGAGCAGTGCTTTTACTGAACGTCACTGTAAACGGACGCATATTTCACGTACGGCGTTCATGGCGGAATCGTCGGGCAGCTTTGTGTACGACAACGGCAATCTTTTGCGCGTGGGGGCTCTGCGTGTGCGCAAGCATTTGGTGACGGCGGTGTGGGTTTTGGTGCGCGAACGCAGCTTGTCGATGTTGGTGGGTGGTAATGTGCACTCGTTGCGCTTCGAGGATAAGCACAATGGCGACGCGATCTTTTCGGTGGTGATGGAGTCTTTGGCGAGCAACGAGGCGGAGAGCGAGAGTAGCTACTTTTCGATTGATTTGTCGAACGGAGCGGGTCAGATTGGCGTGTGTGCGGACCGTTTGTCGGCGGTGCGTATGCAGGCCGACTCTTTTTCGGAGGAGGTGACTTTGCAGCAGCAGCAGCAGCAGCAGTACCGTCTGTGCGATGCTGCGCAGGCGAACGTGTTGCTGGACTTTGGTGAGTGTCGCGTTCTGGCGCAGTTGGACTCTGACTCGGTGCAGAATCTCTCCTCTTTCGTGGAGGAGTACTTTCAGGTGGAGGAGGAGGAGGAGGAGGACGACGACGACGATGACGATGACGACGATGATGACGAGGAGGAAGAGGAGGATGCGGAAGAGGAGGAGGATGACGAAGAAGAAGAGGAGGAGGAAGAAGAGGAGGAGACACCGATTCAGGCGCCTCGTCGTCGAAACTTGCAGTGTGCGGCGGCGGCGGCGGCGGCAGCGGCGGCAGGCGAAGAGCGCGAGCGCGAGCGTTCGAAGAGCTCCTCGAGAACGCTCACGTCGAAGCCTGCCCGTCGCGCCGCCAAGTGATACTTTTTCGCACCCGGAAGGAGACATCATGAGGAGTTTCACTTCATGGTTTCGATCATCATAGCAAAACAGCGAGACTTATTTGATCGCATCTTTGTTTTTGGAAATGAATTTAGCCATCGTTCCCGTCGTGTTGGCGGTGGCGGTGGTTCTGGTCATTTTGTTCGTTTACGCAACGCGTTTGGCTCCGAAGGATCGTCGTTTGGATCCGAAGCGTGCAGCTGCGTTTGTGTTTGGTTGCATCGTCGCGCGTTTGTTGATTGTGTTGTTTGTGCACCAGTTCCGCGGCACTCGATTGTTGCAGATGTTGTCGGTGTTGGCGTTGTTGCCGGCGGCTGGTTTCTTCTACTTGTATGTGACGGGCAAGCGCACGACGGGTCCGGAGGTGTTTGGTGGCAAGATTTGGTGGAACGACATTCGTCCGATTCACGGTGCCTTTTGGTTGGCGTTCGCTGCGATGGCGGCGGTGCGTTGGCCGCACGCGTACGCTCCTTTGGTGATGGATGTTTTGGTGGGTACGGCTGCCTGGTTGTTGCGTTTGGTGTGATCATTGCGTCAGGTTGCGCTGCGCGTGAGAGAATTTAAGTGTCAAATGACACGTAAAATTCTCGAGTAAAACCTGCCGTACTGAGCTGTTCCACAGTGACGTGAGTGAAGACGTGTGAAGTCCTCGCATTTAGACGTCCGCCGTCGCATCTGGTTGCAGGACGGTGTTGCAGGGTGTGGGTTGATCGAGAGTGTCGTGTGTGGCTGCAACGATGTTGGCTTCGACGGCGTCGGCGATGTCGTTGGGTAGTTCGAATCGTACGGCGGCGAGTAAGTCTCGGGCGTTCACGACGTCGCTGCCGGTGTGCAAAGCGAGTTTGTGTGCGCGTTGTAGAAGTCGATGTCCGGTCTCCATCAAGGCTCGTTCGAGGATGGCGGTTGTTTCGTTCACGGGGGCAAGTCGCGTGCGTGCCTCGACAAACGCCTTCAGGTCGCTCATGTTTTTAGATTTTACATACAGGATGAATTTTAGTGTGTGTGTGTGTGTGTGCGTGTGTGTTAATTCGTCGACGTGAATCAAAATTTCGTCGGAAGGGTGGAATGCGTCGTTTGCAGAGTAGCGAAGGATTTGAGTTGGATTTGTCGGTGATTCCTCGTTCGGTGGTGGGTCCGGCGCGCGTGTTGACGGGCGACCCTTCGGATGCGAGTGTTCTTGATCATCGTCAGTCGTCTTTGCCGTCGTCGCACTACTACGGTGAGTATTTGAGGAATCCATCTGTTCTGCTACCACCGTGTTCAACCTGGTTTATGGATGCGGAGGGTGACGCCCGGCACGGCGCATTGTTGGTGGAGGATGCGTTGGGTTTGCGCGTGTTGTCGGCGTTTCTGTCGCGCAGTGCGTCTGCGACGTTGCACACGTTGACGATCGAGTTGCGCGGCGACTGGAGTCCCGACGTGTTCGACCCCGAGTTGCGCATCGACTTGCGGCGTGTGGTGTGTGTTTTCCTGATGCAGGAGTCTGCCTCTTTGCGTTTGCAGGAGGCATTTTCGCGCGGAGTTGGGCGTTTGGAGCCGAGAAGTTACGCCGTGACGACGGACGCCGAGTTTGTTCCGAGTCTGTACTCCTTTACGCCGATTCTGATGCGTTATCTGTTTCGTCGTGTGGGTGTGCATGAACGAGAGGCTTCTCCGCGCACGATCAAATCGAAGGATGATCAGTCTTGAAGTCATCTTTACGCAAGTCACGACGTTTTTTTGCGCAACTTAAAGGCGACAATGATTGCACGACGTGACGGATCGATTTACGAACCGTTACGGTTGTGTAGTTGCGCAAAGGAGAGCATGGTGTCCAGTCCTGCCAGCACCGTTACGTTGGTTACCGTCGGCACTCTGACGGGTTTGGGGGTTTTCTACTCGTTGGTGCGTTGGCTGCCTGTGTGTCGGGTTTCGGATCCGTTTGTGTACGGCTGTTCGCTGGCGTTCTCGACGAGTGTGGGCGTGATGGCGGCCGGCCTTGCGATGATGCGCATGTGATTGCGTCGTATTGGAGCGGACCTTTTGTAGGACCGGTACGCGAGGCTAAGATGAGAGGTCAGGGCTACTCCGAAGCGACGTGATGTGATGCTTTATGGTATAGACAAACGGGCTTGTTGAAGCGAGATTGTTCGTTGTATTTCTAAGGTGGTGGCATGAGTTGTCCGTTGGATGCGGATGTGTGTGTGGGTGGCGTGGCGGCGTACGCCTTGTCGCAAAAGTCTCAGGAGATGTTGCGTTCGTCTCCGTTGGATGTTCGTGCGGTGCAGGATGACGATGCGTTTGCGCGTTGTGTGTCGAACGCGTCGCAGCGCGGCGCCGAGTGTGTGGTGCGTGCGATTGGGCAGCCTTTGGGGCACAATTCTCCCAATGTGATTGCAACGTACTATGTTGCGCACCGTGTATAACATCACGTTTCAAGTTGCGTCGAGCATGAGAGAATTCAAGTGTCGAAGACACGTTGAATTCTCGACGTGAAACCCGCCGTGCCGCGTTCATCTCACGCGTCGATACCGTTAGTTAGTTTATCGAGTGTTTGTGATTGTAAGTGAGTTTCGTTCTCGTTCAGCGACGAGTGGGTGAACTCGCAGGCAGTCTTGCAGTCGTGAGAAGTTGGATAGGTAGATGGCGTTGGAGGTTGGTACTCTGCTGAGTGCGGTGTAGAGTTGTCCGTTTTCGAAGGCGTCGCATCCGACGACGGCGTGTTGTAGTGTGGCGCCTTGGCTTTTGTGTACGGTGACGGCCCAGGCAAGCATGATGGGTATTTGGTGCAGTGTGAGTGCGCCGAGTCCGGTGAGGTCTCTGGTGATTTTGTGTGGTGTGAGGATGGCGACTTCGGCTCGATCTCTGGGTGTGGCGGCGTCGGGATCGAGAAGCATCAGGACGGCGGATCTTGTGTCGAGTACGTTCCAGGATCTAGTTGCGCTCGTGTCGTTGGTGGCGACGAGATGTTCGACGAGTGCGACGCCGTTCGCGGCTGCCCACGCAGTGAGGTGTGTTTGTGAGTGTCGCATCACCGTGAGATCTTCCTGCGTCACCGTGACGACGCGACTTTTCGAAGTGTCGACGACGGCATCATGTTCTTGGCGTTCCTCCTCATGTTCCTCCGCGTGTTCCTCGCGTTCCTCGTGTTCCTCGTGTGTTTCTTCTCGTCTCGTTCGTTTGCGTGCGGCGGTTCCGACGGCGAGTACGGTTCCGGTTCTGCCGTTGTACAGCGTCGGTAGTTTTACGTTGAAGTTGATCATGACGCGCGCTCCTTTGGCGACGTGCACTTCTGCGTCAAACACCGACGCGTCTCCCTTGTTCATGGCGAAGCTGGCGACCTGTTGCAGTCGTTCGAGCAGTCGAGTCCGTTCCTTCGCGTCTCGGTACTGCCGTGCGTACGCGCGCACGCTGTGTTGCAGTTTGAGTACGGTGATTTGTTGCGCCAGTGCGTGCAGTTCTCGGCGGTTGACATTTTCAACGTCTCGTTTGCGTGGAAAGAGCAGAGTGGGTCGCACGCCATGTTCTCGTAGGCATCGTTCTACGCCTTCGGTGGCGGATCGGACGACGCGTGTTCGGAGTAGCGCTTCGTCGTCTGGCGTGCAGTTGGCGACTCTGGCTCGTCCGAGTAGTTGGCACCAGGCTTCGTCTGTCGCTTGTCGGAACACGTGCGAGAGTGTGATGCACTGCAAAGCTTCTCGGAAAAGTGGCAGTTCGAAGATGAAGGTGAGTGGTTCTGCTCTGACGTGTGCTTGGTCGAGTTCGTCGTCGATGCTGGTTGTTGTTGTTGTTGTTGTTTGTTGTTGCGCGGCGCTTGAGCTGCTTTCTGACGACGTGGTTGTTGCTGCAGCTTTGGCTTGTGCGATTTGCAGTCCGATGTCGAGTGCGTCGACGGCGCCGTCGATGTGTTTGAAGGGTGCGACGCGTTCGGGTGCGCAGACGGGCGGCAGTTGTGCAAAGTCTCCGAACAGGAGCATTTGCAATCCTCCGAAGGGTGTGGTTAGGTTGTTTCGCAAGGTTCTGGCGATGATGTCGACGGCGACGAGCATGGTGGGTCTCATCATGGATACTTCGTCCACGATAACGAGCGTGGCGGTTTGTATGCTGTGTAGTCTGCAGGAATCGGCGTGCTGCACACGATCGGAGTTCAGAAAGGCTGCCTTGGTCGCGAGGTCAGCCCATCTGCTGTCGGTTCGAGTTGCGGGTGCGCGCGGCGGTCGGCAGCTGGATCTGCATCGTTCGAAGAGAGTTTTTACGCGATCTTCTGGGCTTTTGCTGTCGTCGGCGTCGATGCCGAAGGCTCGATGCAGCGTGGTTCCTTTGTCGACGAGGCACGCGGCGCGCGCGGTGGTTGCCGTGACGAGTGTGGAGTTGGGGTGCGGTGCATGTTGCACGATGGCGCGTAGAAGGTACGTTTTTCCGGTGCCGGCGAGTCCGGTGATGAACAGCGACTTGTGTTGTTGAATGGCGAGGTCGAAGGCGATGCTTTGTTCGTGCGATAGATGTTCGCGCGGGTCCATTTGTGTGTGCGTGTGCGTGCGTGTATGTGTGTGGGGATGTGGGAATGTGGAGTTTGACTTTACGGTCGTTTAATGCGCGCGGCGCCACTGAGTGATCTGCGGTACTTTCCACCGCCGAGGTCGGGTGTGGTGAGTGCCTGTTCGATCATGTCTTCGAGCGACACTCCGTTGATGATGGCGTTTCGAATGGCTCTTTGTTGGAATCCCATGTCGATGAGCGTTCGCAGTGAGTGGTTGATGACGTATCCTGCAGCCGTCATGTCTGCCAGAACTTGTTGCGGCGTTTGGTGTGGTTCTTCGAAGGATGCGGCGCCGGCGGATGCGGTTCGCGCGGTGGCTGCGGTTGAAGACGAGGGCAAGGGTCGCAACGGTGCCGCCGCTGCCGCCGCTGCCGAAGACGACGACAAGGGTCGCAACGGGGGCGCTGCCGCTGCCGAAGACGACGGCAAGGGTCGCAACGGGGGCGCTGCCGCTGCCGAAGACGACGGCAAGGGTCGCAACGGGGGCGCTGCCGCTGCCGCCGCCGAAGACGACGGCAAGGGTCGCAACGGGGGCGCTGCCGCTGCCGCCGCCGAAGACGACGGCAAGGGTCGCAACGGGGGCGCTGCTGCAGAAGAGAACGAAGGTATTGGTTGTGTTGTTGTAGCCGGCTGCAAGGGTCGCAACGGGGGCGCCGCGGTCGGGTGCCGCGTTGGTGTTGTGCGTGGATTGTGTATGTAGATCATGTCGGTGTGTCCTCTGATGGGTATAATGCCGCAATCTAAGTTTTCTTCAAGAAATGTGTTGTCGGCTGCGCTCATTCGATATTGCCAAGGTAGTTGTGGGTACACATAGAAGGAGGTGCCTTGGTGGACAGGACTAGATATATTTTCCGTGCTCACCACGAAAACCTGCAGTCCGAACGTTATCATGATGAGTTGCAGCGACGTTTGCGATCGCAGCATCTGCCCCATGTCGAGAACTTGCGATCGGATCATATTTTCGACAAAGTTCATAGAAAAGTCTGCGCGTTGTTGTGGTGTTAGTCCGATGGGTTCTTCTATGTTGATCGTAGGAGCTAGGTTCAACATGTCCTGGACAATGCTTCGAGCGATGTTTTCCCCCAACAAGCGGCCGCCGTAGAACTGGAAATCGACGTTGCCGATTGCGGCAAAAGCGGGTGGATTTACGACATCGAAATCGATCTCGTTGCCGGGTGCAATGTGTGCCGTTTCTCGAACGGTGAAATTCTTGCCGTCTACGTGGTTGGCGACTGTGAGTCTTTCGAGTGCAGGGTTTTCGATGGTGGCTCCGACGGGGGGAATATTTCCAGCTATTAGTTGAAAGTTTGTGCCACGTATATTGACTTGGAATCGTGGGCGTGTGCGTATTCTTCGAGGTCCGAGTATTTCAACGACAACGAGTGTTCGTGTTCGTATGCTGCCGACGACGACGCCGACGGTGGGTGAGGTTCCTCTGGTGATGTTCAGTGTGTAGTCGCTGCCCACGTCGGCGACGAAGCGCGGGTCGGGTGTGTCGGGTGTGTCAATGTTTTCCCGTTGTACCATTGTCCGAATTTCTCGCGCGACGTCGTGAAGATCCCGTCGTCTTCTGTCCATCACACATTCAGGCAGAAGTGCCGCCTCTCCGCTCGCCGTTCGTTCGATTCGACGCAGCAGAAACTGGTTCATGCTTCGGAAGGCAAACATGCGCATCAGCGTGGCGATCGCGTTGCGCATCGACACGACGATAAGTTCATCCATCCTCGGATTCACGATATCTTCCAAGGGTCTTTGCGTGTCAATGTTGTTAAATTCCCGCGCGAGAGCCGGTCTGTCGCGATCGGTCAGGAAGGCGGATAGTTTGTCGTGCACGAAGCGCAGCGCGATGCGTTTGAGGGGTTCGGTGGCGGGTTTCGTGATGCAATGTTCGATTATGCCGGCGTAGAGCGCTCTGTAGGTGCAGTGTCCGTCTCCGGCGACGTTTCGATATCCAAGAATGGGCGGTATGATGCCCAATTGGAAATCGGTAGAGTTTAAGCGGGTGGTTCTGGTTGCGAGGTGTTGGTAGTACGCCTTCGAAGCTCCTCCTGCATACGAATCAGCTCGCTCCTGCATGGTGGAGGCTGGAGAGATTGGGTTAACGGTTGACAATCTGTCGATCGACGAGTTCCAGTCGGTCATGGCGGTGACGGTTCGATTGGGATGGCAGACGCCGTCGGTGGGGTGCGTATCTCCATCCAGAACGCGCAGGATGGCGTCTGCGTTATTCCGAAAGTAGTCTTCGAATCGTCCGTGTCTTTGGAAGTCGAGCGATTCGGGGCTGCTTGCGGTTGCCGTCTGTCTTGGTGCGGCGGGGGGGATCGGTGTGGGGGTGGGTGTCAGTGTTGGCGTCGGTGCGGGTGCGACAGGACGGATCGGTGGGGCAGGTGCAGCAGTGCTTAAGGTTTGGGATGTTATTCGTAGCTGCACCTCTGCATCTTGCAGCGGAATGGAGCGTGGGTTTGCGTTGACGACTCGTACGATATCATCTCGTTCGAAGGACCCCATCGAAAGCAACTCATCCGCGACATTTTGCGCATGCGGCGGCCATTCCGCAGGGTAGTACGACTTCATGGTTCGACGCGGCGGTTCGTGTTCAACCTGTTGGTTCAGGTATTGCACGTCTGCTTGGGAGAGTTGATTTACACCGCGGCCGGCGCGATCTCCGTTGGGTCCGTAATGTTCTAGTATGTAGCGCAGCGCTGAAGCTTCATCTCTGTATCCGGTATTGAATGCGGAAGCCCCCATGGCGTAGTTTGCATTGATTAAATTCAGTCTGGGGTGTCGCGTGTGTAACGCTGCCACGAATTCTCTTGCAGTCGTAGCTTGGATGGGAGCTCTTGTCATGATGGTGATATCGGACATTTCGAGAAGCTGCTCTGTCTCGCACGCGCAGAATAGGAACGGGAGTACATTCTCCACGCTTCGCATGAATCTTAAGGCTGATTCGTTTTGCAAACGCGCGGGAACGATGACGTCGTCGTTTCGATCATCCCACCATACTTTGTATCCATCAGCGGCAGCTTGTTTGATGGAGCCTTTGTTTTGTGCAGCTATAACTGTAGATATGGCAGCCACGCGACCCGCCTGCAGAAACTGTTGAAAGATTGTGCGATTCAAGCGCAGTGATGGGTGTTCATCCAGCAGTTCGACGACGGTTTTCCATATGCCGCAAAGCGACGATAAGGGTCTTAGTTCTAAAACTTTATCATTAACCACGTCGAAGTTTGCCGCCTCGATATTTGCCAACGGGAACGAGTACAGTCTCTGCTTGGGAATCACCGGGCTTCCGGTAACTTGCGTAAAATGATCGTACAGTGTGTCGAACCAAGTCTGGAGCACGTCGAGATCTCCGAATCCATTGTCGCGCATCCAATCCATCAGCTGTTTCCAGGTCGAAGGATGCGGTATGGCGTCTTCAAAGATTTCGCGAATTTCGTTCGACTGCGCATAAAACGCAACGTGAACAAAGGATTCAACGCTCATTCGGTAGTCTTGTTTGATTATGTATATGACTCACCAATTAATCTAGACTGGGTTGCAGCGCAAGCATCAAAGCTGCGATGTCAGCATGCGAAGGTTCTGATTCGGTTGCGATAGTTGGCGTAGTGTGTGCCTCGTTTGACGATCTGAGCTCGCGTGGCGCAACAGTGGCGTGTTCCGTTGCATGTAAGGTGCGAGTACTTGCCATGTCGCAAAGCAACTGTAAGACATGTGACAGGCGTTCGACGCGGAACATAAGATCAATATCGCTTTGTGTTGTAGTGTTCATGCAAACTACTTTGTCTATTTATTAGTATCTGAATTTTCTGAAAGTGGCGATTTCCCCGGTCGCGTTGTTGACGGATTGCAGAGTTTCGATCTGCGGGGTGACGGTTACGGCACCGTTGTCGGCGATGGTTACGGCGGAGGCTGGGGCGTTGTTGGCGGGCGTTTCGACGATGGCGACGTTGGATTGTCCGACGGAGGATGTGGCGGGGGCGGCGGTGTCCAGGACGGTGATGGTGGAGGCGGGTGTTTCGTTGTTGGGTGTGTTGATGGTGGTCACTGCGGCGGGTTGAACGACGATCTGGGGGGGAGCGGCGGCAGCATTCGCGACTTCGGCTGTGGGGGTGACGACGACGGTGACGGGCGCGGCGACGGGTGCGGCGGGCGCGACCACTTCGGGCGCGGGTGCGGCGACGGGTACGGCGACGGGCGCGGCGACGGGTACGGCGGCGGGTGCGGCGACGGGTACGGCGACGGGCGCGGCGACGGGTACGGCGGCGGGTGCGGCGACGGGTACGGCGGCGGGCGCGGCGACGGGTACGGCGGCGGGCGCGGCGACGGGTACGGCAGGCGCGGGTGCCTCCTCCTTGGTCTGTTCCGCAATCGGCGCAAGCGGGCAGCTATTGTTCAGCACGCGCACCAGATCGCGGCGCTGCTCCACGCTCATGAACTGCGTCGTGTAACCCGCCTGCATCGCGCGCGCTTGGCAATCTGCGTACAACGCCGTCAGTTGCGCGCGCTGCAAAGGCGCCTTATTCTGTGCATCCAACGCATACATGGTGTCCGCCAAACTGCAAACCTTCAGCACGGTCTGCGCCACGAGAGAGCACTCCATGTCGAACGCAAAGTGACAAACACTGTCGAGACTCTGTGTTTATTCTTCTATCTGACATGCAAACTTTCATGCGTCGTACTTTCTGCCAACTGTTGCGTCGAATAGGCGCGACCCTTTCGAGAACCGTCACGCGAAGCTAAGATGCGCCGTAAGATAAAAGTTCCGAGCTACTTCAAGGCGACGTGATGTAACGAGACAGTAGTGATGGTCATGAGTTGACTTGCGATTTTTCTCGGAACAATGTATGTCGAAAACGTGTGGTTGCGGAACGATGTCGCGATTCATGTGTTTCGGCGGGTCATACTTTGGCCTCCTTGCTGCCATGCCTCCTGCGTCGTACGAGAACCGCCTGCAAGCGGAGCCTGTGCTGACCGTGTCCGCTTCGGAGTCGTTGTACTGTATCGCTCGCGCCCGACTGCGCAAGGCTCGTACGCGTCACATGTGTCGATGCGGTGGTTGTCGCTCGATTTCGTGCAGCGGTCCTGGCGATCGAGTTCGTCTGGTGTTTCAGAAGGGCGAGTGTGGCGTTGTGTCGCTGGCTTGCTTTGAGTCGGATCACGACGAGAAGACAAAGCACAAGGCGTCGCGCTACCGCCTGTGTCAATTTGAAGCGATCGTGTGGGGCGACTTCGACCTCATTCCGGAGTGCAACGAGGAGCTGTGCGCGTTGTTGTTGGATGAATCCAGTTGGACCGATCATGGTCGTCGCATGCTGCGTGAGGCTTCGCGTCGCGCTCGTTGACGTAATCTGCTGCTTACGTCGGTTCCGCATCAAAGCAACGTCGCATCAAAGCAACGTACTTCGTGTGTGTGTGTGTGTGTGTGTGTGCAGAAACAGTGGTTGACACGATTCTGGTCCACTTTCATCGACTTCGAAACGAGTCGATTCGAACAGTGAGGACATGTCGGAGCAATCGCATTTACTGAAACGTAGAGAAAAGCCCCATCGAACGTTTCTGCAACATCGTTTGCAACATATCGTCCGCTTCTCAAAAATCCACAGGAAACGAAGTATTGCGTCGGTTTGCGCTGCGCGTAAGAGGTTTGAGGTCCGTTCCGCAAAGCGTCGATAAAATCTTGAGTGGAACTTGCCGTCCAAATGTCGCGAAGCGCCACCGTGACGTGGGCTAGTCTGAGGCGACGTTTCATTTACAATATCCACGATTTGGGTGGTTTGAAGTACATGACTGCTCCGCCATCGTAGTCATCGTCATCCTCGTCCTCATCCTCATCATATGAATCTTGACTGCGACTGGAAGGTTCTTCGTGATAACTGTCGCTGGATGGTTGCGTGTATGCGGCGGGGCGTGTGGTTGGTGTTTCTTCTTCTTCAAGGTCGCTGGGTGGCGCGTTCAGATGTTGGAGAGTACTGTCGACGAGTACTTGCACGCGCGAGTATTCTCTGCATTGAAAGTATTGTCGATTGTTTGCATGCGGCTGCATATTGTCGCAGATGAGTTGCATTTGGTACAGCATAGATTCCGCCGGGATGTAGTCTGGTACGTTCGTGGCATAGCTTTCGAGAACGCCGGAGGTGGCATCGATGGCTTTGCGGACGCTGGGGCTGATGTTTTGCAGAATGCCGGTGCGCGGTGTTGTCAAAATGGGTATTCTTCTGCCGCATGGCATGATGGGTGTGCTTTTGTTGTGCAGCACGCGTCGAAGGAATTTCCCGACGTGGGTAGCCTCGCTTTCTGGCAGCGAAGATCCCGCTGCAATCTTGGCGAGGCGCATGGTGAAGTGCACCAAGGGGAAGCGTCGAGTGGATTTCAGGTCATTGTAAGAGATCTTCACGATGGTGGTTGCGTTGCAGCACAGGAACAGGGATCCTGGAAAAACGAGTATGGAGGCTCCGTCGGAAAGCTCTACGTGCACTTGCGAGTCTTCCAGGTTGATGAATCCTGTCAGTGATTCAAACTGATTTTGCGTGGGCTTGTGTGTGCGTTCGTGATTGGCTGATCCGTGTACGATGGAGAGTCTGTCGAAGCAGAGTCGTGCGTGTGTGAATCCGAGTCCGGTGGCGAGTTTGTATACGCTGCCGGCGGCTTCGGCTCTGAGCGCTCTGGTGGCTTCATTGTGGTATGCGGTGGGAACGGGTACGGTGTCGTCGACGGGGTGGCATGTTATGGCACCTCTGTAGAAAAAGTCTGTGTCGATAAACTCATGCAAGCTTCGGATTGCCTGAGACAGGCGCACTTGATACTCCATGCGTCGAGTCTCGCTGAGTAACGCAATTTGCACGACTCCGTATCTATCCATGTATTCGCAGGCTTGCAGCACGTCGTCGCTTTGGGGGTCATCAAAGTTGAAGGTTTGGGGTAAATCTTGACGAGTTGGCAGAGTGTCGGTGGGGTTGATTTCGATGACTCTTCTTTGTACGATATCCATGCTTCTCTTGTTGCTTGGTTTTCCGATGTGGGCGCGGGGTGCCGCTTCTGCTGCAGCTCCGGATGCCCTCTGAGCTGCCGCTGCGAAGGATGATGACGTGTGTGCAGCTGCGGCGGTGGGGGTTCGTGCGGCGGCGGGGGTTCGGGCGGCGGCGGGGGTTCGTGCGG